>Ga0079203_1001174_pt1 | contig 19770 bp, 17 predicted proteins | sample PorBlaMBantryBay_FD_68602 | JGI IMG/M metagenome (GOLD analysis project Ga0079203, IMG submission 68602) | Marine algae microbial communities from Bantry Bay - Bantry Bay, Ireland | ecosystem: Host-associated > Algae > Red algae > Blade | place: Bantry Bay, Ireland
GTTGGAGGTTATTTAGGCTATGATGATATTAGCTTAATTATTAAGTACGATCTATCAAATACATTTAGAGCCAATTTTATAAAGCAAAATAATATTTCTTTGGGTATAAGGTATGATATAGAATAAGGTTTTAAGCGTAACAGTTACTTTTAAATACCGCATTAAATAAATTAATGTGGTATTTTGTATTTTTAAGATTCTTGACTTTCTAGTTAATTTTTTGTTTTCTCTTCTTTGTCCTTGACTTGCTTTTTTTCTTTCGGTCTTTGCTGTCTTTCAGCTTTTCGTTTAGCGCGTTTTTCTTTTCTGGTTAAATTTTCTTCATCATTAAAAGCCTGTTTAAAATCAATTTTATAGTCAACAACACTTTTAAATGCTTTAATCTAAGCATCACCAAAAATATTTACAATTGTAGGTAATACAACAGCTTCAACATTTTTAAAATCGACTTCTAAAAGTATATCTCTTCTTATTATAGACTTTTCTATTTTTATTATTTTTCATATTCAAAAAAAATATCTTCAAAATTAATCAGTATCATACTACAATTTTATTAGCTTTAACAATCTATAGTCTCAATTACTTAAACTAAATTTGTAATAAATAAACTATAATTATTGATTTCAAAATCATCCATAGACCAAGTTTACGAGACTGCTCGATTAGAGGAGGTAATTGGCGATTTTGTACAGTTAAAAAAAGCAGGAAGCAATTTTAAAGGTTTAAGCCCGTTTAGCGAAGAGCGCTCACCAAGTTTTATGGTGTCGCCAGTAAAGCAAATTTGGAAAGATTTTTCAAGTGGTAAAGGTGGAAATGTCGTTGCTTTCTTAATGGAACACGAGCATTTTACCTATCCTGAAGCTATAAAATACCTCGCTAAAAAGTATAATATTGAGATTGAAGAGATAGAGCAATCTAACGAGCAAAAAGAAGCACAAGATAAACGCGAAAGTTTGTATTTAGTAAGTGAATATGCAAACACCTATTTTAAGCATATATTACAAAACACAGATAAAGGTAAAGCCATAGGCCTAAGCTATTTTAAAGAGCGAGGCTTTACAGACGAAACCATTAAAAAGTTCGATTTAGGTTATTGCACAGACGCATGGAGTGCCTTTACAAACGAGGCTATTAAAAAAGGTTATAAGCTAGAATTTTTAGCCGAGACTGGATTAACTATAGACAAAGGCGATAAACAATTCGACAGGTTTAAAGGTCGCATTATGTTCCCTATAAAGAGTATGAGTGGTCGCGTTTTGGGTTTTGGAGGTCGAATTCTAACAAACGATAAGAAAGCAGCCAAATATTTAAACTCGCCAGAAAGCGACATTTACCATAAAAGCAAAGTGCTCTATGGTATTTATCACGCTAAACAGAGTATTGCAAAAGAAGACAATTGCTATTTAGTAGAAGGTTATACAGATGTAATACAGTTTAACCAAACTGGAGTTACCAATGTAGTTTCATCCTCTGGTACAGCTTTAACAAGCGACCAGATAAGGTTAGTAAGTAGACTTACAAAAAACATCACCGTGCTTTTTGATGGTGATGCTGCAGGAATGAGAGCTTCGCTTCGAGGTATCGATCTTATTCTAGAGCAAGGCATGAATGTTAAGGTTTGCACTTTTCCGGAAGGTGAAGATCCAGACAGTTTTGCAAAAACTAATACGCTTGAAGAGTTAAAACATTATTTAGATGAAAATGCTAAAGATTTCATACAATTTAAAGCCTCTATTTTATATGAAGATTCTCAAAACGATCCTATAAAAAAAGCAGAAACGATAAGAGATATTATTAATAGTATTGCCAAAATTCCAGACCGTATTAAACGTGAAGTTTACATTCAAGAATGTTCTAGAATTATGGATATTAGCGAAGCCGTTTTGTTTAGCACACTCGCACAACTCACTCATAAAGAAATAAACGATCAGGCAAAACAGCGACGCCAAAAACCTCAGCAAGCATTTGAAGTTATTAAACAACCAGTAAAAAAGGTAGATATCCAGTTTGTTTTAGAGCGAAAAATTATAGAAATTCTTTTACTTTATGGCAATAAAACTGAGGATTTTGAAGACCTTGTTTTAAAGGAAAATGACAAAGGTGTTTTGGTTTTAGAGCCTGTTGTACACCAAGCAAAAGTATTTGAAAAAGTGTTTTTAGATTTGCAAGACGATGAGATGGAATTCTCTAATGAGCAGTTTAAAAACTTATACTATAAAATTATTGAAACTTTAAATCTGAATCCAGAATTCTCGTCTGAGCATTTAATAAACACTGTAGATTCTGAAGTTGGAAACGAAATTACTACCATTTTAATGGAAGATGAGCGTTATTTTTTATCAGATTGGAATAGAATGAATATTTTTCCGAAGTCTAAAAACGAAAGTATTGCACAACTTGTAAGTGAAACTATTCTTTGTTTACGCTGCCATTTAATAGATAAAAAAGTCATTGGTTTTAAGCAACAAACTTTAGAAAACAAAAATGAAGTAAATAGAAGTGTCTTAGAGGAAGTAAAAGACTATTCGGCATTAAAAATGTTATTGTCTAGAAAATTAAATCGTGTGCTATAATTGCATCGCGTTAGACTGCTTTACAAGATCTACCAAATTATTAACATTTAATTTTTTCATTAATCGCGCTCTATAAGTACTTACCGTTTTTTCATTAATTTCAAGCTCTTTAGCAATATGTTTATTACGTTTTCCTGAAGCTAATAATTTTAACACTTCTACTTCTCTAGTCGATAATTTTTTATAAAAGGAACTTTCTTTAATACTTTTCGAGTTTTTGTTTAAACGTTGCATTAAAGAATCGCTTAAATAAGTATCATTTTTAAAAACTTTTAAAATAGCTTCTATAATTGTAATTATACACGCTGTTTTTGGAATAAAACCATCAGCTCCAGCTTTTATAGAATTTGCTGCATAAATTTCTTCAGATTGAGAACTAAACATAATAACTTTAGTTTCTGGAAAATCGCTTTTAATACGTCTAATTGCCTTAAAACCGTTAAGTTTTGGTAAATCAATCTCTGTTAATATAACATCGACAGGTGTACTTTTTAAAAATTCGAAGATAGCTTCTCCATTATCTACACTGCCCATAAACTTTATATCACGCGCTGCGTTAAATACCAGTTCTAGACCTTTGCTTACAATAGGATGCCGATCAACCACAAGTAGTTTGACCATGTTTTAAAAGTTTTCATTTTTTTTAAAGTGGTTAAACTTTAAAAAAGTTTGATAATAGATAAATATAATAGCATTGCAAAAGTACAAAATATAATATTATTATTAACAACTACTTAAATTCGCTAGGAATGTCGCAAACAGGAATCGGTATCATCTTGTGTTTGTTAGAGTTATTGTAACGTTTATAGATATTAAACACTTCTTTTTCTCTTCCTTTTAAATCTTTTTCTGTAATCCCATTCTCACTTTTTTGCATTGCCCATTCTAGTTCTGGGTAAGAGGCACCAATTTGGTCTTCATCACTCCTTGCATCTCCAAAAAGGCCATCGCTTGGTGCAGCTTTCATTATTGAATTAGGAACTTCTAAGTAGTTTCCTATAGTATAAACTTCAGATTTAAGCAAATCTGCGATCGGGCTCAAGTCTACACCTCCATCACCATATTTAGTATAAAATCCTACACCAAAATCTTCAACTTTATTTCCTGTACCTGCAACCAATAAACCTAAAAGGCCAGCATGGTAATATAAAGTAGTCATTCTTAACCGTGCTCTCGTGTTTGCTAGTGCCATATCTACAATATCTTGTTTTCCACTTAACGACACTTCTGTTTTAAACTCTTCGAAAACAGGTGTTAAATCGGTTTTTGTTTCACTAACGTTTGGAAAACGTGCTATTAATTGTTTAATATGCTCCTGCCCTCTAGAGACATGACTAGCAGCTTGATGAATAGGCATTTCTATACACAATACGTCTAATCCTGTTTTTGCACACAATGTAGAAGTAACAGCAGAATCTATTCCGCCAGAAATGCCAACAACAAAGCCTTTAACTCCTGCGCTATTTGCATAATCTTTTAACCAATTAACAATATAATTTACCACTTTTTCTGTTTGCATTTTTCGAAGTGTTTTAAACAAAGAATAGTATCTTTGCCTAACAAAAATAAAGCAAACACTTTAGGAATAAAAATGAAAAGCCTCTTGAAATCTATTTATTTTATATTACTTTCTTTTCTAAGCATTCTTTCTTGTGAAAAGGAGGATAATACTGAAGCTATAATTAATAAAATCGAAATCGAAGTAACCGTAGAGCGTTTTGATAGAGCTTTTGCTAATGCGACACCTCAAGATTTAAAACAATTAAAAACAGATTTTCCATTTATGTTTCCTAAAAATTATTACGATTATTTTTGGGTGAAGCAAATGAAGGATACGTTACAGCAAGAAATACAAACAGAAGTTTTTAAAAAGTTTCCATATTTAAATAAAGAGACCAAAGAAATCACCAATTTATTTAAGCATATAAAACACTACTATAAAGAGTTTAAAATACCAAGAGTAGTTACCGTAGCTTCTAATGTGGATTACAAAAATAAAGTTATTGTTACAGATACGGTAGTTGTTTTACCGTTAGCGAATTATTTAGGTAAATCGCACTATTTTTATAGAGGTATTCAAGACTATTTTGCACAAGATTTAGAACCAGAATTTATAATTGTAGATATTGCAAATAAATATGCTAAACATTATACATTTCAAAAACGTAGAAAAACATTTTTAGACGATTTAATTTACGAAGGTAAACTCTTATACTTTAAAGATAAAATTATACCATTTAAAACGGATGCACAAAAGTTAAACTATACAGAAAGTCAATATAATTGGGCGCAAGCAAACGAAGAATATATCTGGCGCTATTTTGTAGATAAAGAGTTACTCTTTAGCACCGATACAAAATTACCGAGCCGTTTTATAAATCCTGCGCCATTTTCTAAATTTTATCTCGAGCAAATCGATCGTGAGTCTCCTAGTGAAATTGGTAAATATATTGGTTGGCAAATAGTACGTGCTTATATGGAAAATAACACTATTTCTTTTAAACAAATGCTTACAAAAGATACAGAAGAAATATATGATAACGCAAAATACAAACCTAGAAAATAATGGCAAATTTAAAATCTAAAATTACTTTAAACGTAGAGTTAGACGAGAATAAAGTACCAGAAAAATTAAATTGGACAGCAGAAGATGGCGGCATTACAAATGCAGATGCTAAAGCAATGATGTTATCGGTTTGGGATAGTGTAGCTCAAGAATCTTTACGTATAGATTTATGGACTAAAGAAATGCCTGTGGATGAGATGAAAGTATTCTTCCATCAAACTTTAGTTGCTATGACTAATACTTTTAATCGTGCTACTCAAGATGAAAAAATGACCGCTACAATGAAAGATTTTTGTGAGTATTTTGCTGAAAAATTAGAATTAAATAAAAAATAACTATCTACTTAATCGTAAAAAAGGATTTAAACAAATTTACAATTGAGCTTGATTTTTAAATATTTAACTTTTATTTGCCAATTGTCCACAAGCAGCGTCAATATCTTTACCTCTACTTCGTCTTACATTTACAACAATACGATTGCGCTCTAATTCTTGAATATAATTATCTATTGCTGTACTTGGCGCTTGTTTAAAGTCACCATCGTCTATAGGGTTGTATTCTATAATATTAACTTTACATGGTACATATTTACAGAATTTAACTAAAGCATTAATATCTTTTATGCTATCGTTAATACCTTTCCAAACAATGTATTCGTAAGTGATTTTACGTTCTGTTTTCTTGTACCAATATTCTAAAGATTCTTTTAAATCGTTAAGCGGAAAGGTTTCATTAAAAGGCATAATAGATGTTCTCACTTCGTCTATTGCCGAGTGTAACGATACTGCTAAATTAAATTTAACTTCATCGTCTGCCATTTTTTTTATCATTTTTGGAACACCAGATGTGGAGACTACAATACGTTTTGGAGACATGCCTAAACCTTCGGGAGAGGTTATTTTATATATGGCTTTTATAACGTTATTGTAGTTCATGAGTGGTTCTCCCATACCCATAAATACAATATTACTTAATGGTTTATTAAAGTATAATTTACTTTCTCTATCTATGGCAACAACTTGATCGTAAATTTCGTCTGGATTGAGATTACGCATTCGTTTTAAACGCGAAGTTGCACAAAACTTACAATCTAAACTGCATCCTACTTGGCTAGAAACACAGGCTGTTGTTCGTGTTTCGGTTGGGATAAGTACAGATTCTACTATTAATCCGTCGTGTAATTTTACAGCATTTTTTACTGTACCATCATTACTGCGTTGCATGGTATCCACTTTTATATGGTTAATAACAAAGTTATCTTCCAGCATTTGCCGTGTTTGTAAAGAAATATTAGTCATATCCTCGAAAGCATGAGCACCTTTACTCCATAACCATTCGTAAACTTGATTACCACGAAAGGCTTTATCTCCTTCTTTTACAAAAAAATTGCGAAGTTGCTCTTTAGTTAATGCTCGTATGTCTTTTTTCTTTGTTTCCATTTTGTGATGCAAAGGTAATTAAATATTGTTGTTTGCTTGTGCTTTTATAAAGTCCAAAATTTAGTAGAAATTCCAGTGTTAGGGATGGAGGCATTTGTTGAAGCTCCTCGCAGAGAGCGACTGCCGAGAGCCCGACTTTTTGTGTGAAACTGATTGGTTTTTTTAACCTAGCAGGTTTACACAAAAAGTAACACCCAAATTAAATTGGCATGAAAAAAGCCTCTAAATTAGATAGAGGCTTTGTTTTTTAATTTTCTTGAAAAATCATGAGGTGCTTAGACAAATACAGTTTTATATTATTAACATTGCGTCTCCGTAACTGTAAAAATTATACTTTTCTTTAACAGCTTCGGCGTATGCACGTTTTACAAACTCATGTCCTGCAAATGCAGAGGTCATCATCATTAACGTAGATTTTGGTGTATGAAAATTAGTAATCATAGCGTTGGCTATACTAAAGTCGTAAGGTGGAAAAATAAATTTATTTGTCCAACCGTCGATTTCATTTAAGGTTTGGTTAGAAGATACTGCACTCTCTACAGCTCTCATTGCAGTTGTACCTACAGCACAAATACGACGTCTCGCTTTTAAGGCGGTGTTTATTTGCTCTACTGTTTTTGGTCCAATCATTACTTCTTCGCTATCCATTTTATGTTTAGATAAATCTTCTACTTCTACAGAATTAAAAGTGCCTAAACCAACATGTAAGGTTACTTCTGCAAAATCGATACCTTTAATTTCTAAACGCTTTAATAAGTGTTTAGAAAAGTGCATTCCTGCGGTTGGCGCAGCGACTGCTCCTTCGTTTTTTGCAAAAATAGTTTGGTAACGTTCTTCATCTTCAGGTTCTACATCTCTTTTTATGTATTTTGGTAGCGGTGTTTCGCCTAATGTGGTTAATTTTTTTCTAAATTCTGTGTAAGAGCCATCATAGAGAAAGCGTAAAGTTCTACCTCTAGATGTTGTATTGTCTATTACCTCGGCTACTAAACTCTCGTCTTCACCAAAGTATAATTTATTTCCTATTCTTATTTTACGTGCTGGATCTACTAAAACATCCCAAAGGCGTTGCTCTTCGTTTAACTCACGTAATAAAAACACTTCGATTCTTGCGCCAGTTTTTTCTTTATTTCCAAATAGACGTGCAGGAAAAACTTTTGTGTTATTAAGAATCATGACATCGTCTTCTTCAAAATAATCAATAATATCTTTAAATTGCTTGTGTTCTATGGTTTGCTCTTTTCGGTTTAAAACCATTAAACGAGACTCGTCTCTGTTTTCTGCTGGATATTCTGCCAATAACTCCTCTGGTAATTCGAAGTTAAAGTGAGATAATTTCATTTTCATGGATATCGTGTTTTTAGTTTAGAAATGAGCAAAGATACAATCTCAAGGTAGGCGTTGTCAAGTAAATGACTAATTATTATTTTTTAATTTTAAAGCCTAGCTGCTTTAAATCGTCCCAAAAGGTAGGATATGATTTTGAAACTACCGTGTAATCTTCTATTTCTAAAGGTATTTTTAACGCTAAAGGTGCAAATGCCATTGCCATTCTATGGTCGTTATATGTTGCTATAACTACGTTTTCTTTTATTTTATTAGACTTTTTTAAGTGAAGACTTTCGTTAGTAATTTTAACTTCTCCTCCCAGTTTTATAATTTCAGTTTTGAGCGCTTCTAACCTATCGGTTTCTTTAATTTTAAGGGTGTGCAATCCTGTTAGATTAGATTCTAAACCTAAAGCAAATGCTGTAACCGAAATTGTTTGTGCTATATCTGGCGCATTTGCTAAGTCGAAATCTATTGAGGTGCTTAATTCTACCTCGGCTATTTTTTCCATTAAAACGGTATTTTTTTTAAATGTTGTTGCTACGCCAAAACTTTTATAGATTAAGGCTAATGCCGAATCGCCTTGCAAACTGTCTTTTTTATATGATGAAATACTAATTGAAGTTCCCACATTTGCTAGTGCAACAATACTATAAAAATAAGAAGCCGAAGACCAGTCTGATTCTACAGTTAGTGTTTTAGCTTTTACTTGCTCTTGTAATGGTTTTACTACAATTATATTACCTTCAAACTGTGTTTTAATGTTTAATTGACTTAGCAAACTCAATGTCATGTTAATATATGGCACCGATGTTATCGTCCCTTTTAGGGTTAACTCTAATCCATTTTTTAATCTTGAAGCGATAAGTAATAATGCCGAAATATATTGACTACTCACATTTGCATCTAACGCTACTTTATATTTTGTAAGTTGTTTCCCTTGTATTAAAAGTGGTGGAAAGCCTTCGTTTTCTTTGTACGAAATATCTGCTCCCAATTGATTTAATGCATCTACCAATATTTTAATTGGTCGCTCTTTCATACGTTTAGAACCGGTAATTATTGTTTCTCTGTTATTTTTAGTTGCAAAATAAGCAGTTAGAAATCGCATAGCCGTTCCTGCGTGATGAATGTCTATTATTTTTTCTGTTGAAGCTAAAGCTTTCGTCATTAGTTGAGAATCGTCACTATTAGAGACATTCTCAATTTTAATTTCTGGATACAAGGCTTGTAATAACAATAATCTATTAGATTCACTTTTTGAACCTGTTATTTTAATAGAAGACTGCTTTTTTATTGATGCTTTTTGTAGTTGTATGTTCATCTAATTATGGTGGAGCTATTCTAAAATTATTGAGTAACTTAAGACTTGAAAGCCTTGTTACTGTTTAAGTTTCTGGTTGTTGTGATGCCTATTATGATCACGATTGGTTTTAATTTGAAGCTTTTTATTAAATGACTCTTGTAAGTTTATGCCTGTTTGGTTTGCAAGGCACAAAACAACAAACATAACGTCTGCTAACTCCTCACCCAAATCTTTATTTTTATCACTTTCTTTTTCACTTTGCTCGCCATAACGTCTTGCAATAATTCTAGCTACTTCTCCAACTTCCTCTGTTAGTTGTGCCATATTAGTTAGCTCATTAAAATAGCGAACACCATGGGTTTTTATCCATTGGTCTACTTGTAGTTGTGCGTTTTCTAAATTCATACTCAAGCCTTTTTTAATACGATTTTTTCAGATTGCTTGTCTACTAAAAACTGGAAAAAATCCTTAAATACATTATATTCGCTAGTTTTAATAATCGTATTTTCTAGATCGAATTTAATGATTAATTGTATTGAATTTTCGCCATTTTTTTTAGAAAAGTAACTAAATGTAGCCTTTTCTGCATTAAAAATAACTTTTTCACTTTCTGGTAGAGATTCTACAACATAACCCTTAGGCAAGCTAATATTTACAGTATGTTTGTTTTGTATTGGATGAATAAAATCTATAGGAAAAAGTCTTTCGTCCTGTTTAAAAATGTTTTCTTCGGTTGTTAAAAATAATAATGGAGAGAAATAAAGGTTACCACCTATTTCTTCGATGGCATTTTCCATTTTAAAGTTATAGGAATACGTGATAGGTTTATTGGTTTTTTTTGCATTTGAAACCTTTAAGCTAGACACTGTTATTCCTGCGTTATTATTTTCTAGTCGTTTTATTGACGACTCTTCGCTTGCGTTTGCATAATTATCTCTGTAATTTAAAGCCAAGTGATTGGTAAGTTGTGTTCTGGCTTTACCAGTTACAGAAAAATCTTCGCCAATGCTATAATTTATTGTATTAATTTCCTTAGATTTTTTATTGGCTTTTAAACTTACCCATGCAGAGCTACCACCTGCTCTCATGATGCGTCCCTGCCAATTTAAAATTCGTTTGGGTAACACGTTTGGAGTAGCATAGTTAGATGAGGCATCTAGTAATATAACTTTATCGTTAATTTCTACAGCAGCAATTACATAATTAAATCCAGAGGTACTGGGCAAAGTTGGTATGCCATTATCTCTGGTACTTATTAACACCGGGTTTGCAGATAATTCTGCATAGTTTAGCATTGCTGTAAGTAATAAATTAATATCTGCAACATTACCAACACCATCTTTATAAGCTTTTTTCACGCCTTTCTCTGCACTATAACCAATAAATCCATTCCATTTTACACTCGCTTTTACGTGATTGTAAATAGCGTTAATTCTTTGTACTGGGTCTGTAATGCCGCCAATTATTGCATCTATGTCTTTTTTAAAAAAACCGTAATTGCTTAATTGTCCACCAACATTTTCGCTTTTATAAATAGTACTTGTTACTTTATTCCAGTCTGTACTATAATATTTAAGTTCACTATTTGGCCCTTTATAATACTCATATTCCATACTAATTTTAGAGCGGTAGTTATCTCTATTGTCTACCAAAGGTTCACTTTTTAAAGCAGGAATATTGTTCATATTAATTTTAAAACCATTTTCTACAAATTTTAAATCCGATGATTTAAAAGTAGTTTGCGAGACGCGGTTTCCAGATCTGGATTTAGACTGTATAGTTTCTTTTCTATCCTTTTCAAAATCCTGAAATTTCGGATAGAATACAGCCTTGGGATTTATTATTTTCTTAAAATTAAAATATTCAGGTATAAGAACTTGAACATCTAAAGTTTTTATGGGAATATCGTACTGTAAAATAATATCGTCAATTTGAATAAATTGAGATTCTATTGTATACTCAATATCTATAATACAGCCTGCTTGAACATTAGGCATTGTAATGGTAGTTGTACTCCAATATTTATTATTATTTTTCTCAAAAATGCCTTCTTTTTTTAATTTGGTTTTTTCTACTTTACCATCTTTTAAGGTAAAAGTATAGGCTTTTAAACTACTTATACTTTCATTACTTGCATTAGATTTATCGTACAATCGAAATTTCTTATTAGCCCATTTGTAACCTTCTTGATCGTAAATTTTTATACGTTCGTGAAATTCATTTTTCTGAATAAACCCTTCATCTGGACTAAAATCGTAAGAAAGATGTTGTTTTTTGTAGAGTACCGTGGCATGTGCTTCGGGATTTTCTGGGTTAACGGTTTCTGTTAATTCTGCTTCACTTACCTTTCCAAATTTATAATTTTGGGCAATTGTAATATTAAATAAAAATACAATGAGACAGGTTAAAAAATATTTCATAAATTAAATGGTTTTTTTTAATGCAATTTTAGATTTGTCATGTTTTACAATGTCTTCATAAAACGCTCTAAAATTTTTGTAATCGTTTTTAGAGTACTTCCCTTTTTTAATAATTAACTCTCTATGATAAGTAATTTTTTTTTCATCTTTCTTTTGAATGGAAACCTTGTAACTCCCAAATTTATTAACAATATCTACAGACTCTTTTAAGGTTTCAAAATTAAAATTATTAGCTATGGTAATAGTATAAACATCAATGTCTTTATAACCTCTATCAATCTGAAAAGGTAACGTTCTATTATCGTATCTGGGAGGTATGTAAGATCGTTTGTTAAATAAATTAGGTGCTACTAATAGACGATTACCCGCTTTTGTAGCGTATTTGTCCGCCTTGAATTTTAAACGCTCTGTAAAAACAATGTTGTCTTTGTCATTTTCAATTACAATATCCTCTATTTTTAGATTATTAATATTGTCGTAATAATTTTTGTAATACAACTTTTGGTCCTTTAAATTTTTATTTTCAAGATGCGTATGGTTGTCGTATTGCGACCCTTTATAAGTTATATTTAAAGTTGCTGACATTTGGCCCTGCCCATTAATTATAACAGTTGCCTTTGTATTTTGCGCACTGTTTAAAGCAGTATATGCATTTGTGTGCACTATTTTTCCACCGTCTGGTGTTATTACAAGCGCATCTCTATCGTCTGTAAAATTTGCATTATGGCCAAACGGCGTTTCTTGACTAGTACACTCTAACCAAATATAATTGTTGTTGTGCGGTATAGTTAAAATAACATGATTACCTTCTAAGGAAGAAAAGTTTTTATCTAGACTTCTTAATGCCTTGTCGCCATAAACAATTGTGTAATACGATGTTACACCAACCGCGTCTAACAAGGCTTTTGTATAATTTGTTAAGCCTTTACAATCTCCATAACCCAACCTATCTACATCTGCGGCTAACATGGGTTTCCAACCGCCAATACCTACTTGAATGCTAACATACCTGCTTCTGTCTTGCATAAATTTGTAGACAATTTTTGCTTTTTCTATTTTGGATGATGCATTTTTAGTACGTGCTACCATATCTTGCTTAACAGATTCCGGAAGTGTTTGGGTGCCATTAATGAGCCTATCGTTCATCCATTTGCCAAAATTTTGCCAGCTCGAATTCGTTCCTTTAACCCCTTCCATGCTAAATTTTGTAAGTGAAAATTTTACATTTGGTGTAAATGAGGTAAACGCAGGACTGTAGGCTTCAAAAGATAAGGCTTTTAAGTTCTTAGCTTCATAATGAAAATTTGAAATATTTGATATGCCCTGATACTCTTTAATATTAATTTGTTTTTTTGCTAGCTCAATTTCTGTATTATTTATTATTTTAAAACTAGAAAATTCAGTACTTACATAAAATCCTTCTATAGGATGCCAACTAGGAATAAAAGCGGTGTTGGTTCTCTCCGTTTCTGAAACAAATTCTACTGTATATGGGTAGGATTTTGGGGTATAGTCAAAATATTTGGCTCTATTGTCGTTAAATACAGAAAAGCCATCGGCTACACTAATATCTATAAAATCTTTTTTTCTAATTTTTTTAATCTCCTGTCCAAGTGCATCATATATTTTTGCTTCTAATTTTTTAACAGTTATAGCATCATCATAAGCCACATATCCTCTAACTTTAGCTTGCCCTTGTTTATTTAATACGGTAACAATACGATGTTCTTTAATGTTGATTTTATCTATAGATACTATTTCTACAACAGTTATATTACTTCTAATTACTGCATTACTATTTGTTTTATGCTCTGGACTTATGGTTAATGCACTATAATTATTTTGAGAAAATGCAAAGAAAGCTATTAGTATGAAATATATACTAACTGTAGATTTTAAGGACATTTATAAATTTTAAGATAGTAAATATAAAATATATAGTTACAATTAAAAAATGAATTGTAATTTTTTTATTTTGAACACTTTAGCTTTATATTACCAGCTTTTTGCTATATTAAAATACAAAAATTATAGAGTATTACACTCTATCCCTAGAATCTATAATAATCGTTATCGGACCATTATTTTCTAAATGCACGTTCATGTTTGCTCCAAACTTACCTGTTTCAACTGGTTTGCTAAGATTTTTTGAAAGTGCAGAAATAAACGCAACGTATAAAGGTTCTGCATATTCTGGTTTGGCTGCTTTAATGTAACTTGGTCTGTTCCCTCTTTTGGTGCTTGCGTGAAGTGTGAATTGACTTACAACTAAGGCATCACCATTAGTAGTAATTATTGAATGATTCATTGTACCATTTTCATCTTCAAAAATGCGAAGATTAACAATTTTGTTAGTAAGATAATCAATATCTTCCTGTGTATCGTTAATAGCAATACCAAGAAATATTAAAAGGCCTTTACTAATTGCAGCTACTTTTTCTCCATTTATTACAACACTTGCATGATTTACTTTTTGAATAATTATCTTCATCTGCAAAACGTTTTTATTTGTAGATTTTATTAGCCTCTAAAAATAATTTTAACATTATATTAAATTAAAATCTATAATTTTATAGCGTTATTTTAAATTTAATTAATTTTACTCAAGTTAAGGGTCGTATGCTATTGTTGCTACCAAATATCTGTTCTATAATGCTGGTCGTCACCTTCAATTATTTGTAGATAGCTCTTATAACGCGACGCTGCAATTTCACCTTCCTCTAAGGCTTCTTTTACTGCACAATTAGGTTCTTCAATATGCATGCAATTATTAAATTTACAATCTTGACTCAATTTAAAAAACTCTGGAAAATAATCACTTATTTCTTTCTTTTCCATATCCACCACTCCAAAACCTTTAATACCTGGTGTATCTATAATTTTTGCGTTAAAACTTAAATCGAACATTTCTGCAAATGTTGTGGTGTGTTGTCCTTGAGAATGTTGTGAGGAAATAGACTTCGTATTTAAATCTAAACTTGGCTCTATAGTATTTACTAAAGTAGATTTTCCAACACCAGAATGTCCAGTAAAAACACTCACTTTACCTTCCATTAAACTTTTAATTGTATCTATATTTTCGCCTGTTTTGGCAGATACACTAACACAATCGTAACCTATATTAGTATAAATATGCTCCAAGTATTTAACTTCTAAAATAGTATCTTCACTGTATGTATCTATTTTATTGAAAACCAATATTGTTTTAATAGAATAGGCTTGAGCAGTCACTAAAAAACGATCTATAAAACTGGTAAATGTTGGCGGATTATCTATTGTAATGAGCAAAAAAACCTGATCTATATTTGAAGCAATAATGTGTGTTTGTTTGGAGAGATTAACAGATTTTCTAACTATATAATTTTCACGATCATGAATTTTATTAATAACACCAGTTTCTTCATCACTTTTTGTATCTAATTCAAAATCAACGTAATCGCCAACCGCAATTGGGTTTGTACTTTTTATGCCTTGAATGCGAAATTTACCTTTTATTCGGCATTCGTAAATTGTATCTAACTCGTTTTTAACGGTGTACCAACTTCCTGTAGATTTATATACTAGTCCTGTCATTACTTACAAAGATGCCATTATTAATTAATATTAAAAAATGATTAACTAATAATGGCATATATAATAATTTAAAATGAAGATTACCCTTTAATTACCTTTTCTTGATGGTTAATAGACTCTTGATGCACTGCTTTAAAGAGTCTTAAAATAAACTCTTCGCTCAAGCCTTTTTCATCGCCTTGAAGCACCATTTTACCTAAAATCTCATTCCAACGTTTACTTTGTAAAACAGCAACGTTTTTCTGCTTTTTTAGCTTACCAATACCATCTGCTACTTGCATACGCTTGCCTAATAAATCTATAAGTTGATTATCTACAACATCAATTTGTGCTCTTAGGTTTGTTAATTCTTGATTATATTCTGCTTCTGGATCACTCTCTTTTCTAATTTTTAAATCCTTCATCATTTGAATTAATGAAGATGGTGTTACCTGTTGTGCAGCATCACTCCACGCATTGTCTGGGTCTGTATGTGTTTCCACCATTAAACCATCAAAATTAAGATCTAATGCGGTCTGGCAAACATCGAAAACCATATCTCGATTTCCTGTTATATGCGAAGGATCGTTAATTAATGGTAAATCTGGAAATCTATTTTGAAACTCAATAGCAATTTGCCATTCTGGAATGTTTCTATATTTGGTTTTTTCGTACGTTGAAAACCCTCTGTGTATTGCTCCTAAATTTTTAATTTCAGCAGTATATAATCTTTCAATACCACCTAACCATAGGGCTAAATCTGGGTTTACAGGATTTTTAACTAAGACAATTTTATCTGTACCAGCTAAAGCATCTGCTAATTCTTGCATAATAAAAGGACTCACAGTAGACCGCGCGCCAATCCACAGTAAATCTACATCATTTTCAATCGCCAACTTTACGTGTGCCGCATTGGCTACTTCTGTACAGGTTTTCATTCCTGTTTGTTCTTTCACTTTTTTAAGCCAACCTAACCCTAAAGCACCAACGCCTTCAAACATTCCTGGTCGTGTGCGTGGTTTCCAAATACCTGCTCTGTAGTAACTTACGTCTGTATCTTTCAATTCGTGAGCAATTTTTAAAACCTGCTCTTCTGTTTCTGCGCTACATGGTCCTGCAATTACTAGTGGATGGTCTAAGTTCATCTCATTTAACCAGTTTCTCATTTCTTTTTTATTTTCCATAAATCTTATTTTTTAAGAAAAAAAAGTGAAGAGTAGAGAAAAAAGACTTGTTTTAAATATATTAAAGTGGTCAACTATAAAATCACTATTTATAAAGTCTCTATTCTTTTATCTATTTTCTTATTTCTAATGTTACTTTAATCCGTTTAATATTTGTTTTATATAATTTGTGTCTTTCATTTCATTAAAAACACCTTCAAAATTATCGTTTTCCATTTTATTTTTAAACTGTGTTAAATTGGCAATGTAATTTTCCAACGTTTCTATAACATTGTCCTTATTTTGTTTAAAAATTGGCGTCCACATCGCTGGCGAACTTTTTGCTAAACGTACTGTGCTTTCGAAACCAGAACCCGCCATATCGAATATATCTCTTTCATTTTTCTCCTTTTCAATCACTGTTTTTCCAAGCATAAAAGCACTAATATGAGACAAATGAGACATGTATGCAATATGTTTATCATGTGCTTCTGGATTCATATAACGCATTCTCATTCCTATTTCAGTAAATAGACCTAATGCTTTTTCTTGAAGTTTGAAAGCTGTTTTTTCTACTTCGCAAATTATATTTGTTTTATGCTGAAACAAATTTAAAACAGCTGCTCTTGGTCCAGAAAACTCTGTTCCTGCAATGGGATGCATGGCTAAAAAATTTCTTCTTTTGGGATGATTTTCTACCACTTTACAAATATCTAATTTGGTCGATCCTACATCTACTACTAATCCAAAATCTGAAACTTTATCTAATATTTCTGGTAAGAGAGCTACAGCGGCATCAACAGGAATAGATAGTATTATCAAATCTGCTTTATCCAAATCTTCTAAAATTGCTCTTTTGTCTATAATACCTAATTCTATAGCTTCAATTAAATGCTGCTCGATTTGATCTATACCATAAACAGTAGCATCTGGTCTTTTTTTCTTTATATCTAAAGCCAGACTCCCACCTATTAATCCCACGCCTATTATGTATATACTATTTATTCCCATCTGTCTTTTAGACATCTTCCCTTAAGGAAGAATTAATTATTATTTTATAAATACCTGCTAGGTTTGGATACCAAAAAATTTAGTTTTGCCTTACAGAAAATTATACTCTTGTAATTGCTTGTTCAATTTCTTCGATTGTTGCGCATAATGAAAAACGCACATAACCTTCTCCTTGGCTACCAAATATGGTACCTGGTGTTATAAAAATATTTTTTTCTTTTAATAATTTATCTATAAATTTTTCAGACTCAAAAGGTGGAGGTAATTTTGCCCAAACAAACAAACCGCTAGCATTTTCGTCAAACGTACAATTTAATTTTGTTGCTAATTCCCAAACTAATTTTCTACGTCGTTTATAAACGTTATTTAAACTTACAAACCACATCTTAGAAGAATTTAGAGCTATAATCGCTCCTTTTTGAATACCAAAAAACATGCCTGAATCCATGTTGCTTTTCACTTTTAAAACCGCGTTTAACAAATTGTAATTACCAAGTAACATTCCAACTCTCCAACCAGCCATATTAAAAGTTTTACTTAAAGAATTTAATTCTAGACAATGGCTTTTAGAGCCTTCAATACTTAGAATACTTAGTGGTTCATTATTTAATATAAAACTATATGGATTATCATTTACCAATAAAATATCATGCTTTTTAGCAAAAGCTATTAGTGTTTTAAAGATTTCTACTGTTGCTTTTGCTCCAGTTGGCATGTGTGGGTAATTTAACCACATAATCTTTACTTTACTTAAATCTTGTTTTTCAAGCTCCGCAATATTTGGGCACCAATTATTGTCTGGATCTAAGTTATAAAAGATAGGTTTAGCTTGTAATAATTTGGTAACCGAAGTATAGGTTGGGTAACCTGGATTTGGTATTAAAACCGCATCACCTTCGTTTAAAAAAGCCATAGAAATATGCATGATACCTTCTTTGCTTCCCATAAGTGGCAAGACTTCTGTTGCTACACTAATATTTACATTAAAATGCGATTTATAGAAATTACCAATGGCTTCACGCAATTCTGGCAAACCTTGGTAATTTTGATATTTGTGCGCATTTACATCTTTAAAACTTTCAGTGATTGCAGCAATAACTTTTCCAGGTGGTTGTAAATCTGGACTCCCAATACCTAAATTAATTATAGGTTTCCCTTGAGATTTAAGGAAATTAACTTCCTTTAATTTCTTAGAAAAGTAGTATTCCTCAACGCTAAGTAGTCTTTTTGCAACTTCCATTATTGTTTTGCGTTTTTATATTCTCCTAATATTTTAAAATGTGTTGCCATAATATTAATTATGGCCTTAGCCTTTTTAAAATCTTTATAGTCATTAAATGTGATATCTGCAAAAAAGGCATACAACCAAGGTGTTTCAATCTTTGGTAGCGATTGTATTTTGGTTAGATTAAGTTTACAATCACTCATAACATTAAGTATTGTTGCTAAGCTTCCACGTTTGTGATCGAGTTCAAACTTAATTGATGCTTTATTTATTTCAGTATTTTTAATTTTATAAGGTTTTTTTCTAACGATGGCAAATCGTGTTTCGTTTTGTTTAATGGTTTGAATACTTTTTGCTAATATATCTAGCTCGAAAATTGAAGCTGCTAATTTACTTGCAATAGCTGCTATGCCATTTATTTTTTCATGATGAATTCGTCTAGCAACCTCGGCAGTATCTTTATCTTCAACCAATTTAATATGTGGATAATTTTTAAAAAATACTTTACACTGCAATAAGGCCATTGGGTGCGAGTATACTTCATTTATATCTGCAATATCTTGATTTGGTAACGCCATTAAATTATGCTGAATATCTAAATAATGTTCACCAACTATATGAAGGTTATGACTATCTATTAAAGCATAGTTTGGTATAATTGAGCCCGCGATAGAGTTCTCCAAAGCCATAATTGCAGCTTCGGTTTTTTCTAAAAGTACCGCGTCTACAGTATCGTCAAAAGATAAACATTCGTTTACTTCTATGTGTTTTCCAAAATAATCTTGTGACACAATGTGGTGAAACGATCCTTTTACTCCTTGTATGGCTACTGTTTTAATCAAAAACTTAATTTTTTAATGAGATCCCAAAATGCGTTGGGATTATTTAAATATTGTATTTTTTGTTATTTTAAAATTAAATTATTAAATAAAAAAAGTCCCGATTACTATCGAGACTTGCTTTTAAATATATGTTTATAAAAATTACATATACACAGTCTCGTTCTTTTTACTAAAAAAGAAATAGAATCTGCTAAAATATGTAGTTAGTATTGTTTTCATCTTAAGTTTCCGCGAAAGCGATAATTTAATTATAGTGCTAAAGTAAATAATTAATTTACAAATAAAAATACTAAAGCATGGATTTTAATGTTTTATCTCAAGTTTTAAAGATTTACGAACAAAGC
>Ga0079203_1001176_pt1 | contig 19736 bp, 3 predicted proteins | sample PorBlaMBantryBay_FD_68602 | JGI IMG/M metagenome (GOLD analysis project Ga0079203, IMG submission 68602) | Marine algae microbial communities from Bantry Bay - Bantry Bay, Ireland | ecosystem: Host-associated > Algae > Red algae > Blade | place: Bantry Bay, Ireland
TTTAGCAGTGATGTTGAGGATCAATTAGCTGCATTTATTGATGGCCAATGTGTTGGAAGTGTTCATTCAGAATACCATCCATTAACAGATCAATATTTGGTGTTCTTGGATATTTATGCAAATAATTTACAAGGCGATTCAATTGAGTTTAAAATTTGGGATGCAAGCTCAGGTAAGGTGTATACTGATGTTGTGCCTAAGTTGGCTTTTAAAAGCAATGCCGTAGTTGGTGATGTAGTTAACCCTCAAATTTTTGAAGCAACCAATGATATTGAGCAAATGGTTATTGTTAAAACAGGTTTTAACTTTATTTCATTCAACTTAGCATCACCTGATTCGTTAGATATTGATAAATTGATGAGTTCATTTGATGCCAACCATGGTGATGAATTAAAAGGCCAAACAGCTTATGCAAACTTCAACAATAGCATAGGGTGGGAAGGCTCATTAGAAACACCAAATAGTGGTGTTAGACCTGAACAGTCATATATATTATATGCGCAAGAGCCAGATACTTTTTACTACACAGGTAAAACTATTGACCCTGTTAGTAGAAACATTGTATTGCAAAATGGTTGGACGTGTTTAGGCTTTATTAGCTTAAGAAACCAAAGTGTAATCCAAGGTTTAAGTAACTTAAATGCAAGCCAAGGTGATGTAATAAAAGGTATGGAGCAATTTGCTATATATGACAATACTTTAGGTTGGGTAGGTAGTTTAAAAACCATGCGCCCTAGTCAAGGTTACTTATATAAAAGCTCTGGAGTTAACTCGTTTCACTATCCATTTGTGGGTGGCTTTAGAAGCGCAGAGGCGACATATACTAGCATAGCCGATAGCCGCTGGCCAGTAAACTACAACCAATACTCAACCAACATGTCAGCAATTGTTTCGATAGATGTTTGTGGTGAAAACATAAATACAGATGAGTGGTACTTAGGTGGAAAATCTGTAAATGGTTCATGGTTAAGTTTATCAGAGTTAACTAGCTTAAATGAAGTAACAACCAGTTTTGCAACCATTATTGGTGAGCCAACTGAAAAAGTTAATTTCTACTTATTGCATAAAGAGAGTGGTGATATTATTGACTTAAATAACTCAGTTACTTATGAGCCAAACAGCTTAATAGGTGAGCCAACTGCACCATACACCATTAACCCGGTTGATAGTGTTTGTGAAGCAATACATGCAAAACAAACTATAACAGTTGAGGTTGATGATGAAATGTATTTGAATACCATTGATTTAAATGCCGAAATGTGGTTGAATTTTGTAGCTGAAAGTGAAGAATTAAAATTGGAGTTTTTACAAATCAATGGACAAGTATTGGCAACAAATCAAACAACCGTAGCACTTGGCGAAAACCAAGTTGGAATAAATAAATTAATACCAACCGATATCGCAAGTGGAATGTACTTACTAAATGTTACCAGTGGCAATACAACCAAAGCTTTTAAGGTGATTAAAAATTAGGGCTTATCTATTTAAAACCATAACTATAAAAGGGGTTCGGAATTTTTCCGAGCCCTTATTTCATATATCGCAGGCGTCCGCCTGTGATATATTGTTTCGTCCGCCTGTGATATATTGTTTCGTCCGCCTGTGATATTTAATGTTTTTGGCTGAGTTCATCATTACCGATAATGGCTCAAAAATGCACAAATAATTTCTAAAACAACCTTAAAATCAAATGCGCTTAAATTCTTATGTATACGGCTATTTGAGTCATAGGTTTGTAAGTGAGGAATTCTAAAATTAGCCAAATGAAAGTTACGAATTATCAGAACCAAAAACAGACCGTATTTAACATAATTATACTAGGTCTATTATCATTTATTCTAAGTTTCGCAACCTTGGAAGTGTTGGCCCAACCAGCACCGTTAAGCGGTATATATACCATTGACAATACTTTACCTACTGGAGGCTCTAACTTCATAAGTTTTAATGATGCTTCAATAGCGCTTGATACCAATGGTATTAGTGCGGCAGTGGTGTTTAATGTTGGGGCCGGCCAAACATTTAATGAGCAAGTTAACTTTACTCAAGTAATGGGTGCAACGGCTAGCAATACCATTACATTTAATGGCAATCAAGCAGCCCTTGTTTTTAGTGGAGGAACCTCAATGGCACCTTATACTTTGAGATTAAGTGGCAGTGATTATTTTACATTTGACGGTTTCTTTTTTAATGGTTGGGGAACAACCCACGCATATGCAGCCTACTTATGGGATGGAGCAAACAACAATACGTTCAGCAACTGCACTTTTAATGTTCCCGTCAATACGAGCTTAAATACACATATTCCATTTGTTATGAGTGCCGACTCAATCAATCCAATTAGTGGCAGCAATTCAGGTGCTGCTTGTGATAGCAATGAAATTAGCTTTTGCGAATTGAACAATGGAAACTCAAATGTTTATTTCACAGGTAAAATTGGAGATTACGCAACCAATAATTTAATAAATAATTCAGATCTTAATGATGCGCATGAGTTTGGTGTTTTTGCTTCTCGTTCAGATAAGTTAGAAATAAGTCAAAATGAAATTAGCAAGCCCAATAGAACCATGCTTGCAAATTTTGATGGAATCCATTTAAGCAGAGTAGATAATGGTTTAATTGAAAAAAATCATATACATAGTCCATTCGCTGCTGTAGCTACAGCTACCAATAGCTTTAAGGGTATTCGCTTGGCATTGGGTTCTGCAAGCATTATTCAAAACAATGTAATTGAAAACATAAAATCATTGGGCTCACAAACAGGTATTGAAGTTGATGCAAATGGTATAAAAATCTTTCATAACACCATTGTGTTAGATGACATCCAAGCTTCCAATTTTTTAACGGTTGGAATTGAAAATTTAACGGCATCAACCAATATTCAAAGCAACAATATCTCTATTACGCGCAGTGGTTCGGGCAATAAGTATGGTTTGAGCTATGCATTTAAGAAACCTGCTATTTCAGATTATAACAATATTTATGTAACAGGCACCAATGCGTATGTAGGTCTAGATAATGCTTCTGCAAATCAAGCTACGTTAAGTTCTTGGCAAGTGGCAACTGGTTTAGATGCAAATTCAATTGCGGTTGACCCTATGTTCAACAATCCGGCAATCATTGACTATTTTCCGCTAAATGTGCTTTTGGCAGCAGGTGCAAATACCGCAACTACTGGAGTAACGGAAGATATAAATGGTACTGTAAGAAATATGGCAACGCCAACTATTGGAGCTTTTGAGGCTTGCATGCCTGCCCAAAGTACTGATACCATTGTAGCATGCGATAGCCTTACTTGGACTAACGGAATAACTTACACTTCAAATAACAATACTGCTACAGATACCTTTACTGTAAACGGTTGCGACAGCATAGTTACATTATTCTTAACTATTAATTTTTCAAGCACCGGTAACGATTTTCAAACCATATGCGCTGGTGATTCCCTTCTTTGGAATGGTAATTATTATTCAGTATCAGGCATGTATAATGATACTGTACCCGCTACCAATATGTGTGATAGTGTAGTAACATTAACCTTAATGGTAAATCCAAATGCAACAGGCACAGATGCTCAAACCATTTGTGCAAATGATTCCATTTTATGGAATGGTAGATATTATTCAGCAGCTGGAACGTATATGGATACTGTACCAGCCACCAATACTTGTGATAGCGTAGTAACATTAACATTAACCACAACTCCAAATGCAACAGGTACAGATGCTCAAACAATTTGTTCAAATGATTCCATTTTGTGGAATGGTACATATTATTCAACAGCAGGAACGTATGTGGTTAATATTCTAACCGCCAATGCATGTGATAGCACAGTAACGTTAACCTTAGCAACAACTCCATTAGCAACCAGTATGCATCAACGTACTATTTGCCCAGGAGAAACACTGCGTTGGAATGGTATTAATTATACCATGGCAGGCACCTATAGTGATACTATCCCAACTGCCACAGGTTGTGATAGTGTGGTAACCTTAACTTTAACAATAAATTCAAATTCAACGGGAAGTGATACTTTAACCATTTGTGCTGGCGACACCCTTTTATGGAACGGCAAATCATATTCCACTGCAGGAATGTTCAATGATACCTTGCCAGCAGCCAATACCTGCGACAGTATAGTCACATTGATCCTTACCGTAAACCCCAATACTACCGGAAGTGAAACCCAAAGTATTTGTGCAGGTGATTCCCTTTTATGGAATGGCAACTATTATTCAATAAGTGGCATGTACAATGATACCTTAGTTGCAACAAACACTTGTGATAGTGTAATAACATTAACACTATCTGTAAATGCATATATCACCGGAACTGATACATTAAGTATTTGTGCTGGAGATTCTCTTCTATGGAATGGAGCCTATTATTCAACTACAGGCAACTACAACGATACCATACAAAGTGCCATTACTTGCGATAGCATTGTAACATTAGTGCTATCGGTCATGCCATTGATTACAGGGAGTGATGCTCAAACTATTTGTGCAGGAGATTCGATACTTTGGAATGGCAGATATTATTCATTGTCTGGCATTTACAATGACACATTGCCTGCTGCTAATGCTTGTGATAGCATTGCTACTTTAACCTTAACAATAAATTCAAACGCAATAGGGTTAGATTCTATAACCATTTGTGCAGTAGAAACTTTATCGTGGAATGGTAAAGATTTTTCTGTTGCCGGCATGTATACTGATACACTTCCAGCCGCCAATACATGCGATAGTGTTGTCTCATTAATCTTAACAGTAAACCCAAATACTACTGGTACAGATATTCAAAGTATTTGTGTAAACGACTCCTTGTTTTGGAATAGTAAATATTATTCAATTGCTGGATCTTATAATGATACGCTACCAGCTGCTAATACCTGTGATAGTGTAATAACATTAACCTTAACTGTTTTGCCAACAGCTACTAGTGCAGATGTTCAAAGTATATGCGCTGGTGATTCATTGCTATGGAATGGCACCTATTATACAGCAACAGGAATGTACAATGATACTTTTACGGCTGCCAACACATGCGATAGTGTGGTTACATTATCTCTAACTGTTAACACACTTATCACCGGTGCAGATGCCCAAAGTATTTGTGAAAACGATTCGCTATTATGGAATGGTGCCTATTATTCAACAACTGGAATGTACAATGATACCTTGATTGCTGCCAATGGCTGTGACAGTATTGTTACATTAAACTTAACCGTAAATCCACATTCAACAGGAGCAGATTTTCAAAATATTTGTGTAGGTGATTCTTTGTTATGGAATGGAGCATATTACAATGCAAATGGAATTTACACGGATACTTTACCAGCTGCCAACACTTGTGACAGTGTTGTTACATTAACACTATCGTTGGTAAATCCAAATGCAACAATTATAGATGATCAAACCATTTGTGAAGGAGATTCTATTTTGTGGAATGGTGCTTATTACAGTATTGCAGGCAACTACAATACAACCTTGGCTTGCAATAGTGTAGTAGTGTTAAGCTTAACTGTTAACCCAATTTTATTTGGTGCAGATGCTCAAAGTATATGTGCAGGTGATTCGCTGTTGTGGAATGGTAATTATTACAATTCAGCGGGAAGTTACAATGTGACCTTGCCAGCAGCCAATACTTGTGATAGCATTGTTACCTTAACGCTAACTGTAAATCAGCATACCTTAGGTAGTGATGCACAAACTATTTGTACCAACGATTCAATTTTGTGGAATGGAAGTTATTTCAATACTGCTGGAAACCATATAGTAACACTTACAGCAGCTAATGGCTGTGATAGTATCGTTACCCTAAACTTAACGCTAAACCCAATCAGTTTAACAACTGATGCCCAAACGATTTGTGCAGGTGATTCTTTATTATGGAATGGCGTTTATTATTCTAATGCAGGTAGTTATAATATAACATTTACAGGAGTCAATACTTGCGATAGTGTTGTTATCCTTTCATTAACAATAGTAAATACTAGTGGCACAATAACAGATGTGCAAACCATATGTGCTGGGGATTCAATTTTAAGAAATGGAATATACTTCAATGCTACTGGGATATACAATTTAGTATTGCCATGTGATGGTATAGTTAGATTAGATTTAACTGTTAGTCCTCCAGTAACAAGCACTAATTTTGATACTATTTGTTCTGGTGATTCAATCTTATGGAATGGAGCTTATTATTCAACCACAGGAATATACAGAGATACATTGTCTTCAGCCAATGCATGCGATAGCATAACCACATTAAATTTAACGGTAAATCCAATTGCAACTTCTATTGATATACAAACCATTTGTTCAGGCCAGCCATTGTTTTGGAATGGAGCTTTATATGGTGTTGCAGGAAACTACAATGTAACATTAACAGCTGCCAATGGCTGTGATAGCATAGCTACGCTAGTGTTAAGTGTAGTAAATCCAAATACCCAAGTTACAGATAATGAAACCATTTGTAATGGCGATTCAATTTTGTGGAATGGCACCTATTATAAAGAGGCAGGTAGCTATAGTTTAACATTGAATTGCAACGCGATTGTTTCGTTAAACTTAACAGTTGATTCAACAGCAACAGGAGCAGAATCGCTTACTATTTGCAATGGTGATTCAATCTTATGGAATGGCAATTACTACAGTGCATCAGGTACTTACTACGTAACCTTATCTGCAGCCAATTCTTGCGACAGTATAGTTGAATTAACGCTAGCAGTATTGCCAACATACAATGCCTTTGATGCCCAGGTAATTTGTGAAGGGGACTCCTTATTATGGAACGGAGTTTACTACAATTCAAGGGGAGTTTATCAAACAACCTTAGTGGCAGCCAATGGCTGTGATAGTTCAGTTACATTAAGCTTAATAGTAAACCCATCCAACACAGGAACTGAAGCTAAAACAATTTGCTCAGGTGATTCCATTTTATGGAATGGTAACTATTATTCAGCTACTGGTATTTATGATGATACATTACCAAATATCAATGGCTGCGATAGTTTAGTAACGTTAAACCTAACAGTTAGGCAAGTCATCACTGGGTCTGAGGCAATTTCGATTTGTGCTTTCGATTCGGTGCGCTGGAATGGTACCTATTATTCAACTGCCGGAACTTATAGTGAAACTTTCTCTGCAGCCAATTCTTGCGATAGTGTTGTTACGTTAACCCTCACAGTTGTAAACGCAAACAGCACCATTACAAATAATCAAACAATATGTGCGGGCGATTCTTTGCTATGGAATGGCAATTATTACACAGCTGCAGGCCAATATATTTATAACTTGAACTGCAATAGTCAGGTAACATTGAATTTAGCCGTTAATCCAATAATAACTAGCACAAGCAATCAAACCATTTGCGCAGGCGATTCAATTTTATGGCATGGCAATTATTATTCAGTTGGGGGAAGTTACATTGCAACTTTACCAGCATCCAATACTTGTGATAGTTTAGTAACGCTGGTTTTAACCGTTAATCCAATTGTAACGGGTAATAGTAACCATATCATTTGTGAAGGTGAATTATTATTGTGGAATGGTGCTTATTATAACTCAACTGGAGTTTACCAAACTACCTTGAAAGCAACCAATTCATGTGATAGTGTGGTAACATTAAACTTAATTGTAAAACCTAATTCTTACGGTTCAGATGTGCAAATTATTTGCTCAGGTGATTCACTATTATGGCATGGCACTTACTACAACACTTCTGGAATTTACAACACAGCTTTAGTAGCGGCCAATGGCTGTGATAGTGTGGTTACACTAACTCTAGAAGTAGCAAATCCAAATATTGTCATAATAGTGGCACGAACAATTTGTATTGGAGATTCTGTTTTGGTTAATGGCAATCATTATAAAAATGAAGGCAGTTACAATATCGTTATAGGTTGCAATAATTCGGTAACATTAAATCTAAATGTAAATCAGAATGCCAGTGGAGAAGATTCAATAAATATTTGCCCAGGTGACTCAATATTGTGGAATGGCTCATATTATTCAACTGCTGGAATGTATGATGTAACATTATCAGGTAGCAATGGCTGTGATAGTGTGGTTACGCTAACCCTAACAAATAGTCCAGTTATAACAGGGTCTGATGCAATTGCAATTTGTGCAGGCGATTCAATATTATGGCATGGGGCATATTATTCAACTGTTGGAAGTTATAATCACACTTTATCGGCAACGAGCGGTTGTGATAGCGTAGTTACTTTAACCCTAACAATAGTAAATCCAAATAGTACAATTACACAAAATCAAACTTTATGTGCGGGCGATTCTATTTTATGGAACGGCAGTTACTACCAAGCCTCAGGCTTATACCTTTATACCTTAAACTGCAATAGTCAGGTGCAGTTGAATTTAACCGTAAATCCAATAATAACCAGCAGCATCAATCAAACCATATGTGAAGGTGATTCAATACTATGGCAAGGTGTTTATTATTTAAGTGCGGGAAGTTACAGTTATACTTTTTCGGCAGCCAATGGTTGTGATAGTATTGCAACATTAAACCTAACCGTAAACATTGCTTCAACCGGTTCAGAAATTAGAACCATTTGCGCCAGCGATTCTTTACTTTGGAATGGAACGTACTATAACACAACAGGTATATATACAGATACTTTACCTGCCGCCAACAATTGTGATAGCGTTGTTACATTAAGTTTAACAATGGTTAATCCAAATACAGCGGTTATAGATTCTCAAGTAATTTGTACAGGTGATTCATTGTTATGGAATGGAATTTATTACAGTGATTCAGGTCAGTACACTGTAGCCTTACCATGCAATAGCACAGCTACATTAAGTTTAATGGTCAACCCAACTACAACAGGAAAAGATTCACTGACAATTTGTGCTGGTGATTCTATATTGTGGAATGGTAATTATTATTCAACTGCAGGAAATTATGATATAACTTTAGCTGCATCCAATACTTGTGATAGTGTAGTTTCATTGTTTTTAATTGTAAATCCTAATTCTTCAGGAAGTGAAACTCAAAGTATTTGTGCCGGTGATTCGCTGTTATGGAACGGCAAATATTTTAGCACAGCTGGCTACCATAGCGTAGTGCTGCCTGCCACAAATACTTGTGATAGCATAGTAACCTTAACGTTAATTGTTGATCAACAAACCAGTGGTATAGATAATCAAACTATTTGCTCAGGCGATTCTCTATTATGGAATGGAAACTATTATACTACAATGGGAATGTTTAATCATACCTTGCCAAATGCAAGGGGATGTGATAGCGTGGTAACATTAATGTTATCAATAAATCCAATACTAAGTCAATTGTACAATGAATTCTTGTGTGCTGGAGACACACTAACCTTTAGAGGCAGCAATAGTTGGGGCGGACAAATTTTAACTGGAACAGGGACCTTTGTGCAATCTGTTTCTGGTGGGGTTGCCTGTGATACAGTTGTTACAGTTAACTTATTTCCATTAGCTCCAATAGTAACCAATCAAGTGCTAGAAACTTGCGCTGGTGATTCTGTTTTATGGAATGGCAACTATTATAAAACTACAGGTAATTACAATGTAACTTTTTCTGCAGCCAATGGTTGCGATAGCACAGCTACATTAAGTCTTAGAATAAATCAAAATTATTCAAGCACCTCTGCTCAATCTATTTGTGATGGCGATTCTATTTTGTGGAATAATGCCTACTACAACTCAACTGGTGTTTACCAAGTTAATTTGCCAACTATTGATGGTTGTGATAGTTCCATAGTTTTATCACTTACAGTTAACGCAAATAGCGCAGGTGCAGATATTCAAACGTTATGTTTTGGAGATTCTCTTTTATGGAATGGAGATTACTATTTTACAAGCGGCACATACCAAACTGTTTTAACGGCAGCTAATGGTTGTGACAGTGTGGTTACTTTAAGCTTAACCGTCAATCCAGCTAAAATAGGTGCTGATGTACAAGCGATTTGCGCTGGAGATTCGCTTCTATGGAATGGTACTTATTATAATGCCGCGGGCATTTACCTTGTTACTTTACCAGCATTTAATAGTTGTGACAGTTTAGTAACATTAACCTTAACGGTTAATCAACCTACATCTAGCAGCAATGCTCAAACAATATGTTCAGGTGATTCATTATTATGGAATGGTATATATTACAATGCACCGGGTGTTTATCAAACTACCTTACCTGCAGCCAATACTTGCGACAGCATAGTTTCATTAACGCTAAATGTAAATGGACAGGTTTTATTCGGAGTAGTTGATACAACCTTTTGTGATACCCTAGGTGGCATTACTTTAAATGGTCAGTTAATTACCGTAACTGGGTCAACAAATATTGCATTGCCAAACATGGCAAGTAACGGTTGCGATAGTTCGGTAATAATAAACGCAACGGTTTTAAGTTGCTTAGCAATAATCAACGATACAGTAAGAGTAAGTGTAATGATTAGTGACACTACTTCAAGTATTTGTCCAACCGGTGATGACTTACTGTTGGGAATTGACAGCTTTACGATTATTGATTGTGGCTTGGGAATACCTTATGGTAATTGGATAATGGATAGCAACGGTTGCTTAATTTATATGGCTGGCAATATTGCAGGTAATAATGTTGACACTTTCTGCGGCTATGCTTTCAACCAAGCTACAGGCCAAATGGATTTAACCATAATTATCTTGAGTGTAAAATTATCTGCTTGCCCAAATTTTTCTGCTCCAAATGGCATACCTAATTTTACACTATGTGGAACGGGAACTACTATGCTAACACCTATTGGAGGTGGAGATAGTATAACAGGAGTTACTGGTTACAATTTCTATGGCAATGCTGCATTAACCAATATGCTAGCCAATAATGTTAATCAATTAAATACTTCTACCTTGCCTGGTATTACCGATAGTATTTACATAACTGCTATTAACAACAGTTGCGAAAGTGCTGCCACACTTGTTTTGGTAGAGGCTAAAGTACAACCTGTTTTAGCTGCACTAAGAGATACCTTATTGTGCAGAAATGCAGTGAGTTTACCATTGCAATTGTTAAACCCACCTGTAACTATTGGAACGGGTACTGGCAACTACATTTGGTACAATGATGCAGGAAGTATGCCAGACTTAACTGGTGGGCCAATAGTGGGTCAAACAGCGCTGCAAGCAGGTACATACTGGGTAATATATAATGAAAATGGTTGCAGTGCGCAAACAAGTTTGAATATTGATACTATTATTTGTGCAACTGTAGATTTAGAACTTACTGCCTTTGAAGCCAAAGCTGAAAATTGTGAGGTAACCTTAAATTGGGCTACAGCAACAGAATCAAATATTGACTTTTTTATAATTGAAAGATGCTCAGACGGGTTTAATTATGATTTAATCGGTAGGGCAAATGCTGTTGGTAATTCAACCACAATGCAAAATTATAATTGGGTTGATGAGAATCCAACGGTTGGCACGTCATATTACAGATTGGTTGAAATACAAGAAGATAGAACTGAAAATGTTCTGCAAGTGATTTCAGTTAATAGTAATTGCTTGGCTACCGTTAGTGATTTAATTGTATATCCAAATCCAGCCATTAACAACTTAAACATAGTTTATTCATCTGATGTAATTGGAACATCAATTATAGAAATAATTGATGAATTGGGTAGGGTAGTTTTAACTGATGAAAAGCCGTTAATTATAGGAGATAACAATCATACCATAGCAGTTGGTGCCTTACCAAATGCTGTATATGTAATTCGTTTATTGGAAAACAATAATAGATTGATTGGTGCGCAGAAATTTATTAAAGTAGAAGATTAAAATATCGCAGGCGTCCGCCTGTGATATTTTAATTCGTCCGCCTTTGATATTTTGTATCATCCGCCTGTGATATTTTGTATCATCCGCCTGTGATATTTTGTATCATCCGCCTGTAATATTTTGTATCATCCGCCTGTGATATTTTGGTTCGTCCGCCTGTGATATTTTGATTCGTCCGCCTGTGATATTTTGATTCGTCCGTCTTTGATATTTTGATTCGTCCGCCTGTGATATTTTGTTACATGCGTCTAATATGTATTAGCCAATTATTGTATATTTCAACTATGCAAGAAAATGCAGTACGTGTTAATGCTGAGAATGTAGATGCTATTTGTAAAAAAATGGAAGGTGTTAAAGACTTAACACAACATAAACAACAAATACGTTATTTGGTGAGGTATCTTGCAAACAGTGAATTTGAACGGACCAAAATTTGGTTTGAAAAATTAGATGTTTTAAGCAAAGCATTTAATAATGATGAATTTGAATTATCAATGATTCTTTCAAAAGCCATTTTTTATGAAAAGGTTGATTCAATTGAGTTAGCAGAAAAATATTATTCAGTTGCCCTTGAACTTGCTAATAAATTACAAAAATTTGAAACGATAGCTGCTGTTTGGTCAGCTTGGTCGCATATTGCACACTCTAAGAATGACTATGCAAAAGCATATGAATTCGCTCATAAAGCTTTGAATTATGCAGTAAAATCTGGAAATGAGAGTAGTGTCAATAACTTTACTATTCAGCTAATGACTACAGCAAACTCATTTGGAAAGTCAGAAGAAGCTTTGGCATTGGGCAATAAATTTATCTCTGATTATAACAACGGGGTGAGTGTAGATTTAATGGATATGTCCAACGTATATAATGCTTTAAGTGAAATCTTGCAGCAAATTAGTGAACATGAAAAAGCAATTATTGCCATGCATCAAGCCAAAGATTTTGCACAAAAAGCTAAGATGCCTGCATCAAAGGCCATAATCCAATTAAGACTTGCAGAGCTGCTTCTTAAAGTAAAAAAGACTGAAGAAGCATGTATTGAAATGGAGGAAGCATACCATTATTGTACAATTTCCCAAAATAAGCGATACTTAATTTATGCTAAACTACTTAGGGCGGAAGTACTTTCGAAACAAAAAAAACGCGATCAAGCATTAAAGATGGCATTATCTATTAATACAGATGATATGGTCAAGAATAACGAAACAGAATTATTAGTTAACACTAGTATATTAGTTGCCAAACAAGCCTTAAAGCTTAAAAAATATGATTTAAGCGAAAAGTATTTAAAGGAAATATTTGTGTGTCTAAAAAAACATGAAGACCCATTCAAACTAAAATCAGCCCATAAACTTGCTTACCAATTGTTTCAAAAGAAAGGTAATTATAAGAAAGCATTAAAATATCATAAAAAATTCCTTGAAACAGAATTAGCTGTTTATAATGCAGATAGAAATAAGGCGTTAGCCGAAATGGAAACCAAATACAATGTTGTAAAAAAACAACAAGAATCAGATAAGCACAAGCTAGAAAAAATGGAGTTTCAGCAAATGGCTTTGCGGGCACAAATGAATCCTCATTTTATTTTTAATGCGTTAAACAGCATTCACGATCAAATTTTAAGCCACAGTAAACAAAGTGCTGCCCATTACTTAAGGCGGTTTGCAGATTTAATGCGCACCATCCTTGAAAACTCCGATAGTGTTAGTTTAAGCATAGAAAATGTGGTGCAATTTTTAAAAAAATATCTCGAAATAGAGCAGCTAAGATTCGGGCATGAGTTTACTTTTGAAATTACAGTTGATAATGAAATTGTAGAAGATATAGTGGTTATACCGGCAATGGTTGTTCAGCCTTATGTTGAAAATGCCATAATACACGGCATAAGCTATGTAAAAGAAGGACGAATTAAAATTGACTTTTTATTGCTTGATGATGAAACCATACAATGTACAGTTATTGACAATGGGGAAGGTATAAATGCATCTAAAAGTAGAAGCTCAAAGAACCACCGATCAATGAGCACCAATATTTCAAAAACACGTTTAGAAAATTTGTCCAAACAACTAAATCGAAACGTTTCGGTTAGTACAATTGATCTCAAAGATGAGGATGAAGATTTATCAGGAACAAAAGTTTTAATAACATTGCCTATATTGTAATTAAATTGCTTTCACGTTGCCATGATTAACTGCTTTTTACTAGATGATGAAGAACATTGCTTAGAAACCCTAAGTTTCTTTCTAAAAGAGAGCTGTCCACAAGTAAATGTTGTGGCAACAGCTAGCAGTGTTGATGAAGCTATCGAAATGCTTCCAAAGCTAAACATTGACTTAGCATTTTTTGATGTTCAATTAAAAAACAGACTAAGTTTTGAAATATTAGACGCCCTTGAAAACATCAATTTTAACATCATTTTTGTTACCGCCCATCATAAATATGCTATAAAAGCATTTGAACATAGCGCCATTGATTATTTACTTAAACCTATTGAGCCCGAAAGGTTAATATCTGCTGTAGCCAAAGCCACTAGCGCCATTGCGTCAAAGAACAAAAGCGAACGATATGAGTTAATGTTTGAGCAATTAGACGATAAAAAATTTAACCGATTGGTGGTTTCAACGGTAAATAGCTTTTTGGTAATAGATAAAAAAGACATAGTTTATGTGGAGGCAGACGTACACTATTCAAATTTGAATATTGATAACAGCAAAAAAATAGTTTCCACCCAAGGGTTAACGGCAATCTCAAAAATGTTAACTGAAAAAGAGTTTTATCGCATCCACAAATCCTATTTAATTAACCTAAACTATGTTAAGGCCATTTTAAAAGCTGATGGCGGAAAAGTGGTTATGGTTAATGATGTTGAAATACCGATAGCTCGCCGCAGAAAAACACATTTTAACAAACTTATGGGTATTAAGCAGTAAGTGGCTTTACCGTTCGTTAGCATTTTTATCACGTTGGTGATTAAAGTCAAACCGTTTAACAAATGACAGGCTAAAACCTTTATATAGCAAGGCTTCAATCATATTTTTGGATTATAAAATCTATAAATATGAAAAGCTTTGCCCTAAAAATTGTACTAGTAGTTTTAACCTTAATGGTTTACAGTTTATACCTAAATGCAGGTTGTACGGAAATAGATAAAGACCCAAAATGGTCATTTAATAATTGTACTGGGGATTTTGATTTCGAAATACCTGTAGCTCACTTGGACGATAAATTCTGTGTTGGCGGGGACAGACGAGCCGTTAACCATGGTTATTTAAGATTTAAAAATAGTTCAAATAACTGGACAACAATACTTTATTTGTGTGAGGATAGAAATGTCTGTATAGGGGGTACCTCCTTTAGTGTAACTAATGGTACAAATTGTAATCCAGGATCTCCATGGACCTCAGGATTTAAGGTGGATATGTCTTTTACAACTGGTATTTCATTGACATATCGTGGGACTTACAAGGATAATGATGATACTCATTTTGCTAAATTTAGATGGAAAGCACCAACTGTGCCACAATACATTTATGATAATTCAAATGTTGAATTTGAATGGGATGTAACAGATTATATCTCTGATGGCCTTAACCAACAAGATTGTACTCCAAGAGATTGGCAAAAAACAGAAACAATACCAAAGTTAACGGCTCCGACCAACCTAATTGCATCAGATAATACAAATTGTCAAGGAGTAGAGCTAAATTGGGTTCAAACTACTACATCCTGTAGTTATAATCCAGGTAACAATTATCAGCAAACGGGGTATAATATTTTTCGAGATAATCAATTTATTGGCTCAATCGTAAACTTAACCTCTGAACAATACCTAGATGGTACCGCACACCCTGATACCACATATAATTATGCAATTGAAGCTTTTCAGTACTATGGTTTTTCAACCAAACTTAAGAAAACTGCAAAAACTAGTACAGATAAAGGTAAAAGAAAAGATGTGCCTGAACAACCTATCAATGCCAACGCAACTGACTTTGAATGTGATAGTACCATAAAAGTTACATGGGATGCTGCAACGGGTGCCGACTTTTATGAAATTGTTGATGACAATAACCCTATAATTTCCTACGCTGATAGCATTACCAATACCCAACATACCCTTAGTTTACCGCGTGGCATCAATTATGATTTTGCCATTATAGCTTGGAACAATTGTGGCGCAAGTGTTAAATCATTGCCAGCCATAGGTGCATCTGTAGATGACCCGTCTCTTCCAACTAACCTAACGATTTCTCAAGTAGGCTCCGACTTTCAATTGAATTGGTCCCCATCACAAAATGTTGCCGAGTACATTGTGAGAAGAACAAGTGCAAATGGAAACTCCAATGATTATTATGTAGCATCCAATTTAACAACCTATACCGATAACTTAGTTTTAAATTGTGTGCCATATACCTATCAAGTTTTGGCCAAAAACGACTGTAAGCCAAATGGTATTGGCGACACCATTACCGTTACCGATACATTGTTTGCCGGTATTCAAACATTATTAAACACCAATTCAATGCAGGCGTCTAAAGGGTATTTTACCGATAGGGTTGAACTTACTTGGACAACAAATGGCACTGCAAATGAAATAAGTAGTTATAGAATTTATAGAAAACCTTTAAATGGTAATACGCTTACTTTAATTGCCACAGCAAACTCTTCAAGCAGCAATGTTTATGTAGATAATTTAGCCAATGCTGGTACCTTGTACGAGTATTATGTATTAGGTGAAGGTGATTGTGCTGGGCAACCCATTTTTACTGATACGGCAAAAGCCATAGGCTTTCGAGCAAATTCGGGTATTATTAGTGGTGAAGTTTATTACTCAGGTGGTGGACAAGTGGCTGTTGCAGATGTTAAATTGTTGATTGAAAATGTAGGCAATAACACAGGGCATAGTCTTCAATTTAATGGAGCAGCTTATCCTCTTCAAGCAAATATTGATAATAACTTTAATGTAAACAATGAGTTTGCCATTGAGGTTTGGGCTAAACCTACAGCCACTCCTGCTAATATGGATTTTGTGAGTACACCTTCTTCATTTAGTTTTGGTTATGACAATTCTACCAACACCTTACAATTTGAGTTAATTACCAGTGGTGCCCCTGCAATTGTTAGTGTTCCCTGGAATACAGCATGGTACAATACATGGAATGGATTTTCAGTAGTAAAAACCACCGATTCATTAAAACTATTTGTAAATGGAGTTTTGGAAGCAAGTGTTTTTCATAATGCAACGGCCTTAACCCCTGTAGGCATGTTAACCTTGGGCAATGGTTACCATGGATTGTTAGAAGAAGTAAGAGTATTTAATGCTACAAAAACCAATGATGAAATAGGTAGAGATTTTTCAAGGTTTTTGCGTCCTGATGAAACCAATATGATTGCCTATTGGAATTTTAATGAAGGTGTTGGTAGTTTTGCTTACGACCAATCAAAAGTTGGTGTAAATTTTAATAGAAATCATTTAACATTTAGTGCTGGGCATAACACCTCATGGTCAAACGATTTACCACTTTCAGCACAGTTAGGTATTGCAGCCTATACCAATGCCACTGGAGATTATACAGCCTATGTGCCTTATACAGGTGCAGGTGAAAACTTTACCGTTACCCCCTTCTTTTTTCCGCACGATTTTAGCCCTGGCAATACCGTAGTATTTGTTGGTGATGGTTCACCCATACATAACAACATTAATTTTGAAGATGTTTCATCATTTAAGGTTGAAGGGTATGTTTTCTTTCAAGATCGCAATACTGGAACCGCATCTAGCTGCCCAGTTGCAGATGCATTTATAAAAATTGATGGAACAATTGCTTTATCAGCTGGTAATGCGGTTAAAACTCAAAGCAATGGGTACTTTAGCGTTGATGTTCCTATTGGCAAGCATTTTATTTCAATAGAAAAACCAAATCATATTTTTAGTGAAGGTCGTTTTCCACCAGATAGCACATTTGATTTTCAAGCAGACAAAGCTGGCTTACAATTTATTGATAGCACTTATGCCATCATAGCTGGAAAAGCAGTGGGTGGTTTGCGTGAAGCAAGTAAACCCATTGGTTTTGCAAAAACCAATAACAATATTGGCGTGGCCGAAATTATTTTCACTTCTCAAAACGGTTGCTATGCCGATACAATTTTAACTAATGACAGTACAGGCGAGTACAGCATTGCATTACCTGCTGTAAACTACATACCAAGTATTAGGGTGGTTAACAGTCCATTAATTTTTAATGGCATCACACAAAATTTAATAAGCATTTCAAATCTTCCGCCATTAACAAGTTCTTATGATACCTTAGGTTTTGATACTGTGGCCAATTATGCCATTGTAGATTCATTTCAATACCATAAAAAAGTTGACTTTATTCACATTGCCAATCCTAAAATAATTGTAATGGATAAAGATGGTGTTTCTCCTTTGTATGGCGATTCAACAACGTCATATTTCGATCCTACAACCGATATAACCAAAACGAGAAATTTAAAACAGAACCCAATGCGTTGGCCTGTATTTAGCAAGCAAGATGATAACTTTTATTATCGAGCTTTAATTAAAGTGTTTGAACAATACACCAATAATGACAATGGGATAATAGATAGCGTTCCAACTACAGAAGGTAGGTTAATTATTGACAATCAAATTTCACATTTGTCAGCTCAACAAATTGACTTAAGCAAGTTTACCAATCCTGATTCATTAAACTGGCTGGTTTATAGTTTTAAAACAGGTGCTCCTAATGATTTAATTAGTAATGTACCTGATTTGAGTTTTACCAAAACTTTCACAATTGATTTAGTAAGGAATAATCTGCCACTAGTAAAATGGATTTATGATGAAACCCTTCCTGCACCAGATAATGCCATCTATCGTGCTTATGTGCTTTCTTCAAAATCTAATGGCAATCATTTATTAACAGCAGGACCACAAAAGGTAGATTTTATTTTGCGTGACCCTCCAGGTAGCAACAGTTTTGCTTCAAGAGAAGAGGGTACCGTATTTAGTAAAGAGCAAAATTGGTCATGGACGTTAGGCGGAAGTGCTGATGTACAAAATGGAATTGAAGCCGGTATAAAAATTACAACAGGTCTTGGAATTGCAACCGAAACTGATGTTTCCGTGAATTCAATTGCTGGTTTTTCGGCAGAAGTGTCAGGCGGAAGAGCTGGTACCACTAATTACACTGAAACTACAACCAAAAGTTGGAGTACAAATGCTGATGCAGCCAATGTAGGTGCAGAAAGTGATGTATTCATAGGGAAATCTGTAAATACCTATTTTGGCTCATCTAAAGAGTTAATTTTAGTTGATACTGCCGATTGTGATAAAATGGAATGTGTTGGACAACCATTTGATGGATATTCAATGGCATTTAAATACGGATTGTCTGTAGTACCTACAGGTTACGAAACGCACTTTATAGTATCACAAGATGATATTAAGACACAATTAATACCAAACATTGTTAAGTTAAGAGAATTAATACTTCAAACCGATATCAGGTATACATCTAACCTTCCTATTGGCCATCCAAATTATGGTTTAAACAATGATGATCCTGTTTTTGGCGGTGGAGTAACTTCTTCAACACCTGGCGTAACCGAGTTGGTTGATAGAGATGGTTTGAGTTATACTTATCATAGAAACCTTGATGTTAATTACACTTCTCCAACTGATACTTTTAGGTTTGACACGATTAGAGTAGTAAATGAACAAATTAGATTGTGGGAAGAAGCGTTAGCATTAAATGAGAAAGAAAAGGTAATTATAGATAAACCAGCAGTTATTAACCAATTAAAGCAAGCTGAGTTAGATAAATTGTATGATGAATATGAAGCTGCTATAATAGCTTATGGAGTATTATCAGCTGCGCAAGGCGCGGCAGCTATTCCTGTGGCTTATGGCATTGCAGCGTCTCCCGTTCC
>Ga0079203_1001198_pt1 | contig 19523 bp, 13 predicted proteins | sample PorBlaMBantryBay_FD_68602 | JGI IMG/M metagenome (GOLD analysis project Ga0079203, IMG submission 68602) | Marine algae microbial communities from Bantry Bay - Bantry Bay, Ireland | ecosystem: Host-associated > Algae > Red algae > Blade | place: Bantry Bay, Ireland
ATCAAATCACCAATACGAATATTTCTTTTTTTGTAACCCTCTCTACTAAAAGCGAAAACTGCATTAGGTCCCGACTCTACACCACCATGAACTGTTTTTGTAAAGTGTACTCCCAAGAAGGGAAAATTGGGATCAGGAACCGGATAAATCAGTCCTTTGACTAATCTTCGTGCGGCGGGTTTTAAATCATAGTACTCTCCACGAAATGGTACAATTTTATATTCTAATTTTTCTAGAGTCAACCGAGCCAATTTATCAGAATATAAACCACCACAATTAACCGTTTTTTTTGCTTCGAAGGTATCCTTATCTGTTTCTATTAGAACGGTATCTTTTTGATTTTTTAAATTAATAACTTTATGTCCAAAGAAAAAATGTACCCCTGCTTCTTTTAATAAGACTTCATATTTTTGGCTTACTAATTTGTAGTCGGTGATACCTGCTTGTGGAACATGAATTGCTTTCTTACCTGCTACATGAGGTTCAATTTCCTTCATTTGGTTAGCATCTAATATTTCTAGATTTGGCAAGCCATTTTCATTTCCCCTTTTGTAAATATTGTCTAGGGCGAGAAATTCGGATTCGTCGAAAGCTACAATTATTTTTCCACACAGTTCATAAGGGATACTGTGTTCTTTTAAAAATTCGAGCATTAGATCATATCCTCTTTTACAATTTAGTGCTTTCAGGCTACCTGGTTTATAGTAAACCCCCGAATGAATGACCCCACTATTATTCCCAGTTTGATGTTTTGCTACTTCATTTTCTTTTTCAATAATAGCGACTGAGGAATCAGGGTATTTACGCTTAACGTATAGGGCGCTTGCCAACCCAACGATGCCTGCCCCAACTATTACGATATCAAATAATTTTTTCAAAGTATGAATGCTTTAACCGAATGAATTATTATTAGGAATTATTAGTTGAGATAACCCGACCTGGATTTCCTACCACGACCGTATTATCTGGTATATCTCTAATGATAACACTACCTGCGCCTATCATACAGTTATTACCGATTTTTATTCCTTCTTTAATGACTGTCCTTGCGCCAACAAATGTTTTTTCACCTATTGAAACATTTCCACAAAGTACTGCTCCAGGGCCAATGTGTGCAAAATTATGAATACTATTTTCGTGTTCTATTACACATCCAGTATTACAAATTACGCCATTTCCAATGCTTGTTAATGGATTTATTGATACTCTAGCGCTAATCATTACTCCACTACCAAGTTTGGTAGTTGAAGAAACAGACGTAGCGGAATGTATTGCATTAGTTGCCGGAAAACAACCTGCCTCATCTAGGTGTTTTTGTATTTTTTGTCGGATATTATTATTACCGACGGCGATAAAGTAGTCGTGTTGTTTCAAAGTTTTTAAAGCTTTGTCGGTTACTTCGCTTCCATAATATTTCAGATCAAAAGGATTTAGTTCTTTATATTGATTATCACAATAACCTACTATTTTTCTACCAGCGCTATTCAATATATCGCAAATAACGAAAGCGTGTCCAGAATAGCCAATAATTATGACTGATTTTTCCATTACTTTGAGACCTTAGACAAATGTTGAATATATTCTGCAGCTAAAACATCTCGGTCAAATTGTGCTTTTGCAAAACGATATCCTGATTCTCCTTCTTTCTCTAGTTCTTCAGGGGATTTCTCTAAGTATATTTCTATTTTATCGGCAAAATCTTCTGGATTTTCAGGCTCAATGTATATACCACAGTTTGCATCTTCTACTAGTTTCCGTGATACACCATCAATTACCATAAGTACAGGACGTTTGCAAGCCATGTAGTCAAATGTCTTATTAGAGTAAATGGTTTTAAATGTGTCTACTTTTTTTAGTACTGAAGTGCCAAACTCAGAAGCGAGTATATATTTAAAGACTTCTGTTTTAGGAACTGGATCCTGAAACCTTACATATTCGGTCAAATTTCTTTTTTGGGTTTCTTCTTTAAGCATTTCTTTTTGCATCCCTGCACCAATCAATAAAAATAGTACATTGTGGACACCACGCTTCCGTAAAATTTCAGCGGTGTCAATCGTTTGAATTAAATCATTGGCAACTCCGTGAGCACCTACATAGGTGATTACTTTTTTGTTAGCAAAATTATGCTCTTGACGGAATGCTTCTCGATCAAAATCAGAATTTAACAAGAGATCAGATATAGCAAAGTCTGCGGCATTCGGTATGAAAATTATTTTATTAGCAGGTACTCCTTTTTCGATCAATCTATCGCGGAAAGCAGGTGTTAATACATTAACCAATGTGCTTTTACGATACATGAAACGCTCAAACCAATAAGCTGCTTTAATGATTAATTTATTAGTCAAAACGCCTGTATCAATTGCAGATTCAGGCCATAAATCTCTTACCTCAAATACAAAAGGTACTCGTTTGAAAAGTGATAATATATAAGCCGTTATACCCACAAAGAGCGGAGGAGATGTTACTAAAATAACATCGAATTTTCCTTTAGTTCTAAAAAATCCAGCAAAAATACTAGAAAATACAAAAGAAAAATAGGCCCATAATCTACCTAGAAAATTGACATTATAAGCCTCTGAGACATAAGAACGAATGACTGTTACATTCTTGGAATAGGAATCAGTATAGGTAAATTTGCCTTTGTATTTGTCCCTTTTTTTACCAGTAGCGTAATGTACCATACCTGATAAAACAGTGACCTCATGTCCTTGATCTTCCCACACACGGGTCATTTCATTAAATCGTGACCCTCCCCCGTCATCCTTCTCTAAAAAAAATTGATGAATTAGTAAGACTCTCATTTAATCGAAATAGTGGTTAAGATTATATTTTGATTTGTTTCAAATATTAAAGCGCTACTTTTTTCTCTTTGTCCATATTGACTTGAATACCAATGCCTGTCCTCTTTACCTCTAAGCTGCGACTTCTTTCCGTCCGTTGCTTTTATGGTAAAATATTTAGCAAAGTCAGGGTGCAAATTCCAAATTTGTCGTATTGGCAATCCTGTATTATGATTGACCGTATCTCGAATTTGCCATTCTGTATTATGCTTCAACATCTTAATAGTTCGCTGATGGGTAATACCTTTTTCAAGGTGCTCAAAGGCTTTTATTTTTCCATCAAACAAAACTTCACTGTCTTTTTTCTCTAGTACTACCACTTCTGCCTGTGTCCAGTTGTACCAAATAAATCTACTTCCTTTTTTCATTTGATCATTACTTCCTAGCATCACCGTGTTATGCCCCTTTGTACCCATAAAATATGATAATGTATTAGTATCTGTATTATATTTATAGCTGCCCGAATCTCGCAACATATTGGTACCTCTATACCAGATATCTAAATGTAAATTGTCTGCGTGGCTCGGTCTGTCCTTATGACTACCGCATCGGATAAAGGTCACCGTTTGCTTATCTCTTATTACATAATATCCACCATCTGAGAAACTTGCTATTTCTTTTCGAGTACAGGTAAAGTATTCGTTAGGTTTGTTTCCTAACTTGCTAGAAGCGGCGTACCATTGTCGATCTTCGTTCCAATCACCGGCAGCAGTATATAAATCTTCTCGATTAAAGTAATAAGCCAAAGCGTTTAGTTGCGGACGAAAATCTCGATAGGAACAATCATTGAGTGGAAAGAAAAGGGCACCATCGTTAGCACCATAGTTTGGTAAGTTACCATTTTCCTCGGCTTGACACTGGTACAGGTACTGAAGTGATTTTTGTGAACGTTGGATGAAAGTCGCAGACATTTTACGGCCATTCAGTTCACTTAAGTAAAGTATCCAAGTCAATAATTGCACGAGAACACGATGATAGTTATGCGAGAATTGTAGAAAGGTGCCATCTTCATAAACTTGATAAGCCACCTCTTCCTCTAACCATTTAATTCCTTTCATTGACCATTTTTCTGCATTTGGGAAAAACGGAAAAAAGATGCCTCCAAGGTACAACATCATAGTCTCTGTAATCGCATGATTATTGCGGACTGCTATTCGTGAAAAATCAATATTCTGGTAAACATGATGTAACTGCCAGCGACAAATATGCATAATTTTTTGAAAACGTACTTCAGTTAATGCCGCTGAATTTTTGTAGTAGTATAATGCAAAAAGCCAGTTGAGCATACGTAATGATATTTCCTGGCTGCATTTGTAGTTGGGTCCACAATTCAAAGGGTTAGCTACAATCCAAGATTCTATATCACTAAAGACCCATTCGCTACAATCTTCTTCAAAATGGTAATCATAACGGATGATCGTATTTAGATAAGAAAAACGAGATTTTTCCCAGACAAATTTTATGTCACCTGCCTCTGCGGAAAAATCATTAACATCAAGCCAATGTGTTAAAATGTTATAAGCATGTCCACTATCAGGATTTGTTAACCAGTTATAATCAGTCCCAATGTTTATGTAATCAGCATTGAAAAACTGAAAATCACCTGCTTTTAATCGGTTAATTTTTTCTTTTAGAACGACAGTTGGTTTTTTAGGAAAAACCAACTGTTCCTTTCCGTCAAAGAAAAAATTTACAGGTAGTTTCTTCCACGTAGCAAGGTCAATAAATGATTCCTCTGGAGGATTGATGGGATATTTCCTTTTAAGTACTCCAGCACGTTTTTTCAGTTCAAAACCAATACGGAAAATCATATAGCGTGTTCCCATATTACGCCATAATTGAAATCCATTTTTTATTTTTGTTAAAATATTAATTGACTATTATTTAACGTTTACCCAAGCACCGGTCTTCAATGATTCCAGCGCAGCAAAAGAAGCCTTGGTGGTATTAACAATTTCGTCAAAAGGAATTAGTGGTTCACCTCCTTGTTCAGCACGTTCTTTCAAAAGTTGAAATTGTTTTGCGTGGCCTTTATCTAATTTTGTTTTTAACTTCGAAAAACCTTTAATACCAAATCCTCTAGTTTCTCTATAGTTATCCATCGTTATGGTTTTCTCCTGTGAATAAATTTCCAAGCGCTCTTTAGAATAAGATTTACTGCCATTTGCGAAATAGTTAATAACACCGTTATCACCATTTTCATACTTTAGTAATATACTCGCATTATCAGTACTTTCTTCTGGATTTATTCCCATTGCCGACATACAAACAGATTTGACTTTGCTACCAGATAAGAAAGTAATTAGATCAATAAAATGACAGGCTTCACCAATAATTCGTCCACCACCAACCTCCATATCATGCACCCAAACGTTAGAAGGAATGTGACCTGCATTCATGGTCGCAATGATATTTTTTGGTGCTTTTGGGTCAATTAAGGATTTTATTTTTTGAACGTGGGGAGAAAAACGACGGTTAAAACCAACTGTTACCGTGTTTTTAGTTGTTTGATATGCGCTGACAATCTGGTCTAATTCAGTTTTGTTCAGCGCCAGAGGTTTTTCAACAAAAACATTTTTGCTAGCTTGCAAACAAGCGGTGACCATAGGGGCATGTAAGTTGTGACGAGTTGTGATAATTACAGTATCGACCTCATTATCTCTTAGCATCTCGGTATAATCTGTTGTACTTTTCGCAATTCCATGCTTTTTTGCCAAGGCTGTGCCATTGACTCCTCCTGCACTCGCAATATATTTAATCTTAGCATTTTTCATGACCGGTAACATGGTCATTTTTGTAAAGTTACCTGCTCCTATAATTCCAAAAACTCCCTTACCAGATTTGAAGGTATTTTTGCTTGACACGTCCACTGTTGAGTCTGGCTGAGCAGTGTCTGAGTAGGTAATTATTGAAGCGATAGATTTAGATTCGCCGATATCACCATATATTTTTTCAAAATTACTTAGCGGAACTATTTCTGAAATAAGTGGTTTGGTATCCAATTTTCTATTAGCTAAAGCTGCTAAAATTGTTTCAAAATTTCTTTTCTCTGTCCAACGAACAAATGCTAGTGGATAGTCTTGTCCTTTTTGCTCATAAGTATCATCATAACGGCCAGGACCATACGAACAAGAAACTTGAAATGATAGTTCTTTTTCATAAAATTCTGCTCGGCTTAAATCTAAACCAATAACACCCACCAGAATAATACGTCCTCTTTTGCGAGACATTCGTGCCGCCTGCGAAATGATATCATTTGTTTTCGCAGACGCGGTGATAATTACGCCATCAGCCCCTACCCCTTTTGTTAAATTTTCTACATATTTGACTGGATCTGTTCCTTCTAAAGGGTTGACAGTAAGTACTCCTTTTTTGCTTGCTATTTCCAGCTTGCTATTATCCAAGTCTACCCCGATGACCGTGCAGCCATTTGCAATCAATAATTCTGCGGTGATCAAACCGATTAATCCTAATCCGATCACCACTACGGTTTCACCTAGGGTTGGATTAAGTAGGCGAATGCCCTGTAATCCAATAGATCCGATGACTGTAAAAGCTGCCTCCTCATCTGAGACGGCGTCAGGTATATGCGCTGCTAAGTTTTGTGGAACGCTAACAAATTCAGCGTGTGGTCCATTAGAGGCAACACGATCTCCTACTTTAAAAACGTTAACGCCTTTACCTACTGCGACTACTTTTCCTACATTACAATAACCAAGTGGTAATGGTTGTTCCAGTTTATTAAAAACAACTTCTACAGTAGGTAACAGACCGTCAGATTTGATTTTATCCAGGACCATTTTAACCTTGTCCGGTTGTTGCCTTGCTTTTTGTATCAGGCTTGCTTTACCAAATTCCACCAACATTCTTTCGGTTCCCAGGGAAACCAACGAGCAGGTTGACTTTATTAATATTTGTCCACTTTTTACTTGTGGTGCTGGTACCTCTTCGAGTGTAGTTTCTCCCGTTTTGAGGTTTTGAATAATTTGTTTCAAAGAAATTTGCTTTTACTGTGTAACTTATGATTTTTTTGCACTTTGATGACTGCTAAGTATTGAATATTATTAACAGTTTAAAATGGTACTAATTGGCTAGTATCAATTCTGCAAATAACATTATCTAATTACTTAGAAGCTGTTAAAAACTACATAAACATTTGAGGTAGAGGTAGTTTTTAAGCTTTTTTTCTAAAGACGGTAAACATCACAACCTTCATCTTTTTTATCCCTAATAAATTTACCAAGCGTTCGTAGATAATACCAACGATGTAAGTAAGAAAGAAAAAGCGAAGATATTCTGGGCGTGCTTCGATGTATTCCATTTCGACAATCTCAAAACCACTGTCTTTTGCCAATCTCTTTTGGTCGGCTTCCGTATTGACTAAGTATGTAGTAGGGAAGAGATCTAATGCGGGTGTTCCTCTTAATCCCATGATAAATTTATGGAAAGAAAGAGGTGTCAAGTGTGCAATAATTGGAACATAATGATAAAAATTTGGTGTTTTACCAATAAAAACTGCTCCAGGTTTCATGACTCTATTCAATTCTGCAAAGAAACCATCTGGTTCGTCCACGTGTTCCAATACATTATTAGAAGCGACGACGTCAAACATTTCATCTTTAAAGAAAGGCATGTTATTTACGAAACCAACTTGAGCCTCGTGCAGATAAGGATTTGTATGAATGACCTCATCTGGGTCAACTCCTGCAGCATGTTTAACCAAGTCCTTAAAATCCATGTAAGATATAGCTCCACGTCCTGCGCCTGCATCCAGATAGACAGAATCTTTGGTGATATATTTCAAAGTATATTCTCTAAAAATCCGATTATCCCAATTCTTTTGAAAATCTGGATAGAAAGTTTTATCCATCCAGGCAATGAGGGATTGATTTATCTTCTTTAGCATGCTTTTGTTTTGTTTGTTTCAATCGAAGGAACTTTCATTTCTTCAATTGACATACAGTTTATTTTAAGGGTATTTATTAGCCAAAATATTGCGATATGCTCTGCTGATTTTGCATCTTAGAATGGCGGGATAGAACCTTCTTTTGCGTCGCCGTCTAATATTTCATCCATTTGGATTTTCACAGTCACAGGATTTAAATCCTTCATTGATAAATTTGCTATTTAGTCTCTGAAAGAAAACACAAAAAAAAGATACTTACCCCCCAACTTTAAACTACAATAGTTAAATATTTAGTTGATTTAAATTTAACCTTTTTCCGTAATACATTTCGGCTGGAGGCATTCTATCTAGTGATTGATGACCTCGTTCGTGGTTATAAAATATCATGCATTCTTTAATTCCTTCGTACAGTGGACTATCCACCATTCGACGGATTGATGTAGAGATATTCCTGTAATACAGATCGCCAAAATCGCTCAATGAAAATGTTATCTACTACGCGGCCTTTTCCATCCATACTGATTTTCATTTCGTTTGAATCAAGTAAACCGGTAAACGTATCTGAGATAAATTGGCTTCCTTGATCCGTAATGAACTACCCCGACCTAAGGGTATGGGTTATCGCCGCTCTTTAACACTTAAAAAACGTAAGTTGACCGCGGTGAATTTAACTAAATTTTTAATATATTTTTGAATTACCTTGCGTCTATATTTCGCAGGACATACGAAATGGTAGAGTAACAAATTTTTATTATGGCTTTTATGAGATGCTTATCTTCCATTTCATAAAGCTATTAATTTATTTTTAACGTGTACACCTGAAGCAGAGCCTCGGAGAATTCTTATTGATTAAATGTCAACCCGAGAATAGCTGATAAATATCAATTTAAATCTAAACTAAAAAGATTTTCAAAAGAGGAAAAGAATAACTTATTTTGACTAATTTCCATTTTATGAATTTTTACTGACGATGAGTAAAACTCATGAAAATACGGTTTTGAGTCTATCAAATTAACAGTATAAATTGTGTCTTTGAAAAGTAGGTAAATAATATTTTTATCTAACAAAAGTCCGTCAATTTTCACTTTACCAGAGCCAATAGGATAGTATATCCTATTTGACAATTTTTTATCCTTATACTTAACGATCCCCTTATCATCCGCTATCCAAACACAATTTAATTTTTCATCAACGATAATAAACGGAGTGTTATTATTTCCTATTAACTGAGTAAAGTATACAAATTCATCTTTCTTTGGATTTAATACCCAAAAATACGGAGCATCTTTTTTACTTTTAGTGCCATTATACAACTTAGAGCTAGTACCATAAATATGTTCACCGTCTGCGTCAATTTGACCAATGGATAAATCATCTGCAATATCACTTAAACTCCAGCTTTTGATACTTTTATCCACGGGATTATAACTACTAACACCTCCTATTTTCTTACCGTACCCTGATGACCAACCTGTATAAATATTTCCTTCCGGTCCTAATACTACACCACCATTAGGTCTGGTAAAGTAGAAATGTTCTTTTGTATTAAATGACGCAACATTAGAAATAGTAGTTTTTCCCTTTGATAGATTAGGTTGCCACTTTTTTAGCTCACCTGAAGAGTAGCAAGCAAAATAAAATACGTCATCTTTCCACACCCCGTCATAAATTTGACCAAAATTTGTCAGATTGGGAGAGTGAAGAAAATCAGGATGGTCTTCATCATAGAGGAATAAGGCCTGACATACAGAAGAACCACCAATTATACCTCCTGTTGGTATTTGTTTTAGAAAAAGAATAGGAACAGGAGAAGAAATATCAGAAATTTTCGCTGTAGTTATCTTTGATAATGTAGGGTCTATGATGAAATAGCATTGATTATTGACTCCTATTAATTTGCCATTAATATCCATCCCGATGACATTTCCTTCAAAAGGAGGAACCTTATCAAGTAGTTTAACTGTATTATTTTTTTCGTTGATGAGGTATAATTTATTTACAGCTGATTTAAGTAAGAACTCCTCTGACCTCATAGAAGGAATAATTTGTTTCCAATAACTGTTATCTGGACAAGAATAAGAAAGCTCCTTAATTGTTTTGCTTTGATTAGAAAATGTAACAATACGGTCGTTTTTATTTTTCTGCAAATTTCCATAGATAGTACCGTTAATACACTTTAGGTTCTTGATAGGATATTTTAACTTAATTTTCACATCGTTTTCAAGATTGTAAGCGATACTTTCTTCACTGTCGTACCCAATGTAAAATACAATCCAGCCTCCACGATTTATTGCCATTTGGCGCGTATAAATATTATTTTTATTTTGACTAAGATTTGTTATTTCTTTTATTTCTCTTGATAACTTATTAAACTTGTAAAAGCTAGAATTTCCGTATGACCCTAAGAAAATATAATTACCATATTCTACCATGTTCCAAAAATAACCACCTTTTAATCGGTTACCAAAATCAAAAGATAAATGTTTATTTATCTCATAATTTTTAATATTTACAGCATATAGTGAAGGGCTTCCAATGGATTCGAAATAAATTTGTTCTTTATTTTTGCTTTGTAACAATCCCCAGCCTCCGGAACCAACTGGAAAAGCTGTACTCCTACTTTGTTTGTTTTCATAATCTACAAATATAGCAGACCCTTGGTGTTCTTCATTAAACCCAATACTGTTGTTAATAGCAATCTCATTTTTTTTAGTGTATGGATTATAAATTAATTCTGCACCTAGTGGGTTCACTAAGTGGAAAGGAACGCCTATTTTAACTGCATTTTTATCAATTATTTCTTTATTTCTACGAAATTCACTTTTGCTGTTTTGAGGTAATTTGGTAATCGAAATTCCTCCAAATAATACCTCTCCTAAAGAATTAATAGTCTCAAGTTGTAAAATAATTTGTTCAGAAGAGTCTTTCACTTTGTAAGTGGTTTCAATTTCTTTCCAGTCTGTAGTTCCTGTAAAATAACTGAAATTATTATCGTCTCCAGAGATTGACAATACCTTATTTTTATTATTTTTTCGAGATACAATTCTGAAGCCTGCAGTTCCTTGTTCTAAATTAGTTTTGATAAAAAAAGAAAACTTATAAAAGCCAATATCTGAAGGCAAATCTGCTCGGCTTATATATGCTGTATAATCTATCTCTTTAGCCTCTTGTTTTTGTAATTTTAATCTAAATAAATTACCTTTAGGACACTCTATTAATTGATAGATATTGGGGTTATCCCCTCCCCTCATAATCCATTTATTTTTCCCTTTCGAAAAATTAAGATTATCAAGTAGTGAGTTGTCCTTAATGTTGCTAAGTAGCCTTTGTGGGACATTACAGATATTGTCCTCCATTTTTCTACCTGCCGTGTTGCTAACATTACAATTCATCAGTAATGAAAGCAGCACTGCTTGAATAAATATATATGTGTATTTTACAAATAACAATGATTAGAAATTTACCTGATTACTATCCACAAATTTTTGAAACCATTTTTCAATTGCCATTAGGCTTAGTATACTATAAGAAGCATCAATTTTATTACTTTGATTTGCTTCAATCAAATTTTGAACTGCATCAACGTTAAATATTTTTCTATTTCTAAATAAAGCCGAATTTAAATCTGTGTAAAGCTCAGAGCCATTGGCACCTGTAATCCACTCTCTTACAGGTGAACCAAAACCTGTTTTAGGACGATAAATAACTTCTTTAGGAAGATATTTTTCCATCACCTTCTTCAATAGGTATTTAGTTCTTTGCCCTTTTAACTTTAACCTCGGAGGTATTGTTGTGCTAAATTCCAACAGCTCAAGGTCTAAGAAAGGGACTCTTACTTCTACACCTGCAGCCATACTTAATTTATCAGTATAATTTAAGTTGTGGTCTGTGAGAAAATATTTTAGCTCCCAAAAAAGCATCCTGTTAAGATTATTTTTTTCATCCGGAATTTCTTTGAGAGCGTTAATAAATATTTTCTCTGGTTTATATCCATCTAAGTGTACTTTGACTTCTTCAGTAAATAGAGAATTTATTAAATCAGAATCAAGCCATTTGTAATACCCAATTAACCTCTCAATCTGAGGTTTATCTGCGTTATTAAACACTTTCCGAAGTCTTCTGATCGTAGGATTATCACTGCTTAGTTTTGAAAGAAATTTTTTACTTTTCCGTGAAATAAATTTGGGTATGTTTTGTAAAATAGGTTCGTATTGTAACGCTTGATGTCGTCGATAACCCGAGAATAAGTCATCTCCTGCTGTTCCCCCTAATAAAACGTAAATACCATCTTTTCTGGCTTGCTCACATATATTTAGAACATTAATTGGGGCAGTATCAGCTTGAGGCTCATCCAGATGATAAATCATTTCAGAGAAACGATCCATAATTTCTTGCTTCCCATCAACTATCCTTAAGTCTAACTTTAGTTTTTCGGCAACTAATTTTGCATATTTAAGATCGTCAACCAATCCTTCCATTCCGTCTTCAGCATTCGAATCTATTGTATAACAGGGAAGATGTCTGTTAGGAAAAATTTTTCTTGCCATCGCGGTTATGCCGGAGGAATCTAAACCTCCTGAAAGAAAAAAACCAACAGGAACATCTGAAAGCATCTGTCTTTTTACTGCATTAGTTAAGTGTACATCAAGTTGTTCAATTAATTCGCTTTCAGATGCTTTTGCATAGCTCCCGTTGAAAGGAATACTATAGTATTTAACAATTTTAAACTTAGCTATATTGTTTAAATCTACTTTTATATAATGACCAGCTTCAAGTTTCTTTACATTTTGAAAAGGGGTTTGACTCCCCGGTGACCACAGAAAAGTAAGATAATTCACCAGTGCCGAATAATCGATTGTCTTATCAATGCCCTTTATATTTGAGATAGCCTTTAATTCTGATGAGAATAGTAAATTATTGTCTTTTTGATAAAAATATAAAGGCTTAACACCAAACTGGTCTCTGGTAATAGTTACTGTATTTTCAACATTATCATAGATAGCAAGTGCAAATATTCCGTTTAGTTTATTAAATAATTCTTCTTTAAATTTAGCAAAACCATAGAGTAAAGTTTCTGTATCCGAAGTCTTTGACTTAAAGGAATACTCATTTTCTAACTCTTTTCTAATTTCGAAATGATTGTATATTTCACCATTAAAAATTAAGGTATATCTACCATCAGAACTTATCATTGGTTGATGCCCTAAAGGACTTAGATCTTGTATAGATAACCTACGATGTGCAAAAGCAAGATTTTTTTCGATAAAAATACCAGAGTCATCCGGTCCTCGATGAGCGATATAATCGTTGCAAGATGAGATATCATGTAAATGTTCTATTCCTAATATTCCTACAATGCCACACATAATTAATTATTTTATTGGATAGATATATTTTCTGTCGAACAACATAGTTGAAAATTAAAAATAAGATAAAATTATAATAGATAACCCGATGTTCTCTATTCGCTATTGATGAATCAACTCTTGATAAATATTTACAATTTTTTCAATATTACTTCTTCGTTTATAGTATTTCATTATGATTTCTAAATTTTTCAATTTTATGATTTCTTGTTTTTGGGATCCGGCTTCTAACGCATTCCTCCAACAGTTTTCTATTTCTGAAATCTTATAACTACTAAATGAAAAATAATTAGAAAATTGAGTTTCAAGTATTTCTGTAGAAGCATGATTGAAAACTATAGGAGTCTGACCAAAATAAAGACTTTCTAATAAAGACAAAGGCATTCCATCTGATAAAGTAGCAGATACATGAAATCGACACTTACTCATATAAGTAAACATCTCCTCTCTTGTCAAATGAAGTAGTGTGATTTTATTTGTTAGCTTATTTTCATCAATCCAACTCTGAATTTTTATATCTTTATTAAGTTGAATATTTTTATGTAAATCTATATAAAAATGTGTATCAGGGTAGTCTTTAACTATGCGTTTATAAACAAGAAGTAATTCTGTTAGTTTCACATATGTATTATCATAACCTCTGGTTGATAAAAAATTAATTTTTCCTTTTAAAGGAAATACCTTAGGAATTTTTAATTTATCCATAAAATCTATATCTATTCCTCCTGTTGCTGGTACGACTAACGTTTTTTTATTCTTCAAACCATATTTTTTCTTAATTATATCATCATCTCTATAATTATCAGGAAAAATGTAATCCGTCTTTTTTAGAACGTCCTTTGATTTAATATTAAGCCATGAGTTTGTTTCTGCCCATAGAATAAAATCTTGTCCCCAAGTAGTAAGGCAAAATTTAGCATTCTTATATTTAAGAGATAACCTTTCGGCAAGTATTCCCTCGGGCTGTGTTCTCAGAGAATGTATTATATCAGGGTTCTCAAACAACGAAATAGTACCAATTAAAGTTAGTAATTTCTTTGTTTTACGAACCATCATGTATGCAACAATCTTTTTATAAAGTGACGGCGATAATTTTAAGATAAAATCTGCAATACTTTGAAGTTTCTTTTTATCTCCTATTTTCCCCATTGTTAAAGAAACTAAATTAACATTTTCCATTTCCGGAGCGGCGAAGGTAGATAAAACACTCACTCTAAATTCTTTATTTCGACGTATAGAATTTACTATATTTCGAGAATGGACAGATGTGAAATCGCAAACAAATAAAATGCTATACATTCTTTATTAGTCTTAATTTAAGATTGAAATCTTTTATTTCTAATTGTAAATATGCTTCTACAGAATAAGAATAATTCTATCTGTGACTTTAAATTAATCACCATCTCTGATTCTATCAAGTATCTCTTTAATTCCTTTTTCCAAGTTATATTCAGGTTGCCAGCCTATTTTTTCTAATAAAGATATGTCGGCTTTCGATTCTTCAAATTCACCTTTACGCATGGGTATCACACCAAAGTTTAACTGAGTTATAGTATTTTCTGCTAATTTTTTAATTAATTCTACTAATTCCCTGATGGAATGACTAACTCCTGTCCCCAATTCGTATTCTACAAATTTATCTGTTTGTTTTTGTAGTACCATAACATAAGCACTAGCTGCATCTTTGGTATTAACAAAATCTCTTTTTTGTAAACCATTTGTTAAGTTAATTTCATTTTTATTGCTGTTTATGGAGTTAATAATAAAAGGAACAAACTTATTGGTACTGTCATTCTCTCCATAAAGGTGTTCAATTCTCATATTCGAGAACTTAATTTCTGACTCTAAAGAAAATATTTTACTCCATTCTAACGCATGCTTCTTTGAGAGATGATATGCTTTTAAATAAGCATAGTTTTCATTTTTTCCTGAAAATGTATCTGAATTAATAAAATGGCTTACATTAGTTTTTACTGAGGCCCTAAATAGCTCAACAAAAAGATTTAAATTAGTTTGGTAAACTTCAAAAGAGTCCTCCTTCTTTCCATAAATAACAGCAGTATGAATTACGATTTCAGGATTGAAATTTGATACAATTTCATCAAGACTATTCGTCGAAATATCAAATAACGAAACTTCGTCTTTTACTGAGTCTAAGCGAGAAATATTAGTTGAAGACCGGATTATTATTCCAACACTATACCCCTCATCTAATAATTGAAAAACAATTTGACTACCCAAAAATCCAGCACCTCCAGTAATTAATACTTTCTTCTCCGGATCGTTTTTAATTAGCATAAAATATGATTTGTTCCAAATAAAAAAGATAAAGTCCAGTGAAAAGCCTAATAAATATGCAGTTCTACTTATTGCATATTTTAAATTTATACCAATACCTGTAGACTGTTATCTTAATTCTAAAATTTAACAGCTTCTTTCAGTTACTGAATTAAACATTATAATGAACCACTGATAAATCGAAGAAAAGCTATTTTGCTAAATTCATAAATGACTCAATTTGCGCAAGTCTATTCTTAATAATTTTATCGCCACTAATATCTGCCATATATCCTTTTTGAGTAAAACTGACAGTTTGTTCAAAACTTAATATAGGATTCCAATTTAAGTACGTTACTGCCTTAGAAATATCAAGCTTTAAAAGATGTGCTTCCTTTTGAGTTTGTTGAATTTCAGGTTTTTTTACTGAAACAGCCGGAAAGAATTTTTGAAACTCACCAATTAGTTCTCCTACTGAATAAGCCTCATAATTATTGTTAGGTCCAAAATTCCAAGCTCCGGCAAATTTTTCGTCTTCATGTAAAGCCTTAGCCAAAGTTAAATACCCAGAAAGTGACTCCAAAACATGTTGCCACGGTCGAGTAGCTCTTGGATTTCTAATTACTAAATCATTACCATTTTGCACTGCTCTAAAAAAATCAGGTACAATTCTGTTCTCTGCCCAATCTCCCCCTCCTATTACATTACCGGCTCTTGCAGTTGCAACTTTAACCCCCTTTTCTTTTAAAAAAGCATAATTATATGAAGAAGTAATAATTTCAGAACAAGATTTAGAAGCACTGTATGGATCTTTTCCAGCTAATTCATCATTTTCTCTAAATCCCCAAATGCTTTCATCATTTTTGTAAACCTTATCCGTAGTAACATTTATACAAACATTCACAGAGGCTGTGTGGCGGATAGCCTCCATAAGGTTCACAGTTCCCATGACATTTGTAGCAAAATTCTCTACCGGATTTGCATAAGACTCCATTACCAGAGGTTGTGCTGCTAAATGAAAAACTATTTCTGGTTCAAATTTTTGAATAAAGGATTTTAGTGAAGCTAAATCTTTAATATTATCATTCTTTTGGTTTATCATTTTTGATACTCCACAAATAATGAAATTATCCATATCAGTGACCGGAGGTAAAGAATAACCTGCAACTTCAGCTCCTAAATGTTTCAACCATATAGCCAGCCAAGAACCTTTAAAACCAGAAGATCCTGTAATCAGGACACGCTTACCCTTATAGAATTTATTAAACATAGATTTTTTTCGTTTAATTAGGTATCTCTACATTCTACATATCGCCAATAACGGCACCATGTAAGTAAAACATTTTGATTGATTAAAAAAGCTTACCCTTTCACCAAAGTATAATTACCTGAATAATCTAAGTGATAAACTTTATATCCTTGTTTGAAAAGCTGATTAAGGCTGTCATTTATTCTTTTCTTGTAATCTGCGTCTAAACTATTAAAAACTTCGGCAAATTCAATACAGATTACCTTTGGGAATATTTTTTCTTGAGTTAATGAGTTTAATACTTCATATTCTGCACTCGATATCTATTTTCAAAATATCGATATGTTGATGCCCCAGATCATTCATAACAGTTCCAAGAGTCTTTACAGGTACTTTAAAGAATGTATCAGTTTTTTGAAGATTAATAACAGGATGTGATACATGGTCAGGATTTTCAGGCGAGTAAAATTTAAGCACTGTATTCTCGCTCCATACTCCTACAGGAACAAATTTCAAACGCTCCAATATTTTAGCATTTAACTGGGTTTCATTCCCATTTTCACTTATGCTATTTTTCATCTTCTCGAAGTGGGCTATAGCTTTTGGTGTAGAATCTAAAGTAATTACTTCACACTTAAATTTATTAGCAGTTAAAGAACTAGTTTAGAAACGATGAGATAAATTAAGATTTGACAAGATTTAAACTGGAAGTTTTAGTGAAAAAATCTTTCGTGAATTTTAGTAAAACTATTTCACCAAACTTTCCATGGTGTTTTTCCTGATGTCCACAATTTTTCTAATTCTTTTTTATCTCTTAACATGTCCATAGGTTTCCAAAAACCTTCATGTTTATAAGCCGCTAATTGCCCGTCCGACGCCAACCTCTCTAACGGGCTTCTTTCAAAGATCGTTTCATCATCATCTAAGTAATCGAAAATTTCTTGTTCACAAATAAAAAAGCCTCCGTTAATCCAACTCCCATCGCCTCTGGGTTTTTCTTGAAAGGATTCTACTTGTTCTTTTTCATCAATTATTAAAGCGCCAAATCGTCCCAAAGGCTGGACCGCTGTAACAGTACATATTTTACCTTGTTTTTTATGAAATTCCAACAAAGATTTAATATCAACATCTGCCACGCCGTCACCATATGTAAGCATAAATGGCTCTCCATTGGTATACTCCCTTATTCTTTTAACTCGTCCCCCAGTCATCGTATTTAAACCTGTATCTATCAATGATATTTTCCAAGGTTCAGAATTATTATTATGTACTACTGCAGAGTTATCTGATAAATTTATTGTCAAATCAGAGTTATGTCTGAAATAGTTAGAAAAGTACTCTTTTATATAGTACCCTTTATAACCTAAGCAGATAATAAAATCATTAAAGCCAAATGAAGAATAAATTTTCATAATGTGCCACAGTATTGGTCTTTCTCCAATTTCTACCATTGGTTTGGGTTTTAGTGCTGTTTCCTCACTTAGGCGAGTACCAAATCCTCCTGCTAATATTACAACTTTCATAGTTTTAAGATTAAAATTTAAATTATCCACGAAATTGATTGGTGCGTACAAGATACTTATTAGTAAAATCACCCAATCAGAATTATAAATTACCGATTTTAAGGAGTTAGTTATTTAATCTACTCCCAGAATTAGAGTTAACGCAAATGTATTACATTGCTTATTTTTTTGTCGCTTTCGACATAGATTTTATCGACTATTTTATAATAGAAGAATATTTTTCTCTGCTTTCCTTGTTAACTTTAAAAGAACTCAAGTTTATTTTATGAGGGGCTTAAAGTTAATTATCCATATTTAAATTTTGCCTAGGATGCAAAAGAAATATAAATAATAACAAACCTAACCCTCCAGAGATTATTGTTGTACTGATACTCCAGTTTGTTAAATTAACGCTTGAGTACGCTAAAACAGGTAAAACGTATTTAATATCGAGATTTTTTGTTGAGCAATCTAAAAAGTAAAATAAAATTGCCACAAAAACAGATACTAACACAATTCCTAAATACCAAGAACTTGCTAATCCATCAGTAATCCAGAAATTAGTATTAATATTATACCTAGGGTTTCCACTATAAAACTCTCCAATAACTTGCCCAATAACAGGATTATCATATGGATATGGAATAAAAAGATTAAACCCCTTTATGTGTGAATAATACAGTAAAGGATGGTCTAAGAAAAAGTTGTAGTACTTTACTGTTGAATATGCTCCAACCATTAATGTTCGAAAAAGAAAAAATGAAGCTGGTATAAAAAACAATAATTTAACAGTCAGAGGTGCTAAGGTTTGACTGTACGTTAAAAAAAGCGTGACCAAAGTAATGGTAAAAAAAGTGGAGCGAAAAAAAGTTTTTTTTGATTGAAAGGAGTAAAAAACAGTTAAAATTAAAAAAGGGCTAACGATATATGATTTGTTTGACCCTACTGAGAATAAAATTAAATAGCAAATTAGTCCAAAAAGAGTTACTAGCTTTTTTTTGTAATACAATCCCCATGACATAACAAGAGGTAGAAAACATCCAGCCAAATAGGTAAGAGCATAACCTATCAAACTTCCTTTCATAATATCGCTTGCAACAAATCTTTGGGTATAAATATCGTTAGACTCTAAATCAAAGACAAAACGCATACTTCCACCAAATTTTAAAATAACAGCTCCCATTAAAATACTCGATATGATGAGAATAAAGCCTAAAAAAGTACTTCTTGAAAAGCGAGTTAATTTAAGCGAAAATGTCTTGAATTTATACGAAACCCCAATAACATAAAAACTTAGTGTAGTTATTAATATGAAGAATAGAATTTCTTGTCTTGGTATTAGTAGACTATAAACTGCCCCAAAAATGGGTGGCACATACATAA
>Ga0079203_1001200_pt1 | contig 19494 bp, 11 predicted proteins | sample PorBlaMBantryBay_FD_68602 | JGI IMG/M metagenome (GOLD analysis project Ga0079203, IMG submission 68602) | Marine algae microbial communities from Bantry Bay - Bantry Bay, Ireland | ecosystem: Host-associated > Algae > Red algae > Blade | place: Bantry Bay, Ireland
ATATTTTACACCAAATGGAGATACGTTTAACGATACTTGGAATATTATAGGGTTAGAAAATCAACCAGATGCTAAAATTTATCTATTCGACCGCTTCGGTAAACTACTAAAACAGTTAAGCCCAACAGGAGAAGGCTGGGATGGTACATTTAACGGTAAAGCTATGCCAACAAGCGATTACTGGTTTACTATAGAATACAGAGAACCAAGTACAAACAATAAGAAAAACTTTAGGGCACACTTTACGCTGAAGCGTTAAAACAATAAACTATAAGTTACAAACTCAAAGTGCCTAAATAAATAATCGCGAATTTTATGTTTATAACTATATCACAAAATAGTTGTAAATTTATGAAATGAAAAATAAAGTTTTAATTATTTTAACTATAATATTTCTACTTCATTTTGAAGTAAAGGCACAAGATATATCAATATTTAAGCAGTATAATGGCCGATACGATTATCTTGCTATTGGCAACACGCTTAACCAAGCAGAAAATAATATTTTACAAAGTTTCTGCGAAACGCTACCGTCTTCTCAAGCCAATCTTAATGTTGATAATACTTCTACAATAATAGCAGCCTATTTATATTGGGCCGGCTCTGGTTTAGGAGATACAGAAGTGTCTTTCAATGGAACACAAATTACTGCAGAGGATACTTATAACACTATTTATACAGATCCAACTTTTGGAGATTTAAATTACTTTTCTTGTTATAAGGATGTAACAAATCAAATATTAGCAGAAGGTAATACAACTTACACGCTTTCAGATTTAGATATTTCGGAAACTTTAGCAAATAATCCAGGACATTGCAGCAGAAGAACAAATTTTGCAGGCTGGAGTTTGTATGTTATATTTGAGAATAGCACATTACCATTGAATCAAGTTAATTTATTTCAAGGTTTAGAAATAATTAATAGAAATGTAATGGAAAAAACAATTTTGCTCGAAAATGTAAACGTACTCGATAATGAAGATGCTAAAATTGGCTTTTTAGCTTGGGAAGGTGACAATAACTTAAACTTTGGCGAAAGCTTATCTATAAATGGTAATATAATTTCTAATCCACCTTTAAATTTGGCAGACAATGCTTTTAATGGTACCAATACATTTACAAATTCTAACACATTTTATAATGCAGATTTAGATGTATATACCATAGAAAACAATATTGAAGTTGGAGATACTCAAGTAGAAATTAAATTAACAACAGGTGCTATAAATCCAAATACAGGAGTGTTTAGTGCAGATTTAATAATAATAAACAACATTATTACTGTTTTAAATAGCCAGTTACCTGATGCTACAGTTACCATAGATTCTGTAGGTGTTGGCTGTAATACAAGAGAAATAAATATTAATTATACAATATATAATACTAATAGTACAGATACATTACCTGCAAATACACCAATTGCTATTTATGCCGAGGGACAATTAATAGCACAAACCGAAACCGAAAATGATATTCTAATTAACGGTAGTGAGAATGGAGTAATTACAGTCAATATTCCTACATCTATCCCAGACGATTTTCTTCTAAATATTGTAGTAGATGATGATGGCACAGGAAATAGTACAGTTATTGAAATTATAGAAACAAATAACACAGACGAGGCAGTAGTAACATTGTTTCCAAAACCTACAATTATAAATTTATCTAGTCTAGAATTATGCGATATAGGCTTTAATACTGCTATATTTAATTTAAATGATGTATTATCTGAAATCGACGAAACCAACTATATAAGTTTTAGTTTTTTTGAATCTCAAGAGGATTTAGAACAGAATATAAATAGTATTACTAATCCAGAAAATTATCAGTCTTTAACCACACCACAAATTATCTATATAAATGCTGAAAAAAATAATTGCTACGATATTTTTAATTTTCAACTAAACACAGAAAATTGCCCACCACATATTCCGCAAGGTTTTTCTCCTAATAATGATGGTTTTAACGATTTTTTTAACATTCAAGGTCTATACACAATTTTCGAAAACCATGAGCTACTAATTTACAGTAGGTATGGAAACCTTATTTTTATTGGTAACGATAACCAAAAATGGTATGGTATTTCTAACCATGGAGTTAACAAAGGGCAACTAGTTCCCACTGGTACTTATTTCTACCTTTTAAAAACAAACGACCAAAACTATCGCGATTATACTGGTTGGGTGTATTTAAATCGATAAATAATCAAGTATTTTATCGATAAAATTGGTATTTAAACTAATTATCGTTATTTTTGATTAATTCAACTATAAAAATGGTCACCTACTGGCCAATATTTAACGATAATACGCCCCAAAGATGAAGTATAAATTTCTAGTACTATTAATTTACCTATTTGTAATAAGCTTAACACAAGCACAACAAATTACAATAGATAATTCTCAAACTCCAGACCAATTAATAAATGCATTAGTTGAAGGCTGTGTTGAAGTAAATAACATTTCAAGCCCTGTAAATGGCAGCGTAAATGGTTTTTCAAGTTATGGTTATTTTGAAAAAGGAAGTTCTAATTTTCCGTTTGAAAACGGAATTATATTATCTTCTGGTAACGTAGATTCTGCTGGTAATGCTCAAAACACAAATGCACTTAACGAAGGTGAAACGAGTTGGCAAACAGATCCAGATTTAGAAACTGCTTTAGGAATTAACAACACATTAAATGCAACTGCTATAGAATTCAACTTTACTTCTGCTACTAGTAATATTAATTTTAATTACATATTAGCATCTGAAGAGTATTTTGCCGATTATCCATGTAACTATTCTGATGGTTTTGCTTTTTTAATAAAAGAAGCGGGAACCACACAACCTTATCAAAATATAGCAGTAATTCCAGGCACCTCAATTCCTGTAAACACGAATACAATCCACGAAGAAATTGTTGGATTTTGTGATGCGGAAAATGAAAGCTTATTTGAAGGCTATAATATTGGAGACACCAATTTTAATGGAAGAACAACTGTAATGTCTGCTTCTGCTTCCATTACTCCACATGTAGAATATAACATAAAATTAATAATTGCAGACCAGACAGATAGAAATTTTGATTCAGCAGTATTTATCGAAGCTAATAGTTTTAATAATAATATAGATTTAGGAGCCGATTTTTCAACCTGTGATGCTTTCACCACATTAAGTGCCGAAACCAACAATCCGCAAGCAAATTACGAATGGTTTTTAGATAATACTATTATTAGTAATGAGACAAATAGTACATTAATTGCTACAAATTCTGGTTCTTATTCTGTGGTTATTTCAGTACCGTTAAATGAAACAATTTGCACATTCGAAGATGATATTACTATTGTTTTAAATTCTACACAATCTTTTTCTCAACTAAATGATTTTGAACAGTGTGACGATGCTAGTAACGATGGCACAGAGAATTTTGATTTAACGACTTTAAATACAGAAGTAGAGAACGCTATACCTGCTTCAAATTACACTATATCTTATCATGATTCTAATCAAAACGCGATGGATAACACTAACGAGTTTAATACTATAGATAATTCAACAAATCCTGAAACTATTTATATTCGTGCTATAGATAATAATTCTGGCTGTGTTTATATTTCTACAGTTCAATTAGTTGTAAATCCTGCTTTAACAATATCAGCACCTTCAGATATAGAGATTTGCAGCAATGGAAGTGGTGATACAATACTTTCAGATAATGATTCAGAGATTACAAGTAATAATTTAAATTATAATGTAACTTATCACTATTCTCAAGTAGATGCCGATAATGGCGAAAATGCAATACCTTCACCTTACACTCCAACAAATAGTACAGAACAATTATTTATTAGAGTTGTAGATGTAACAACAGGATGCATAGCCTTTACAGATATAACTGTAGCGAATCTTGAAAGTCCAAATGTAAACAATACGCCACAACAAATAAATGCCTGTGAGCAGGACAACGATGGTATTGAGATATTTGATTTAGCTAGTATTATTAACGATGTCCTTCAAGGAGTCGCTAATGTAACAGTTAGTTATCATATACTACAAGAAGATGCAAATAACGATATAAACCCAATTGAAAATCCTACACAATTTCAAAATATAACACCAGATTTACAAATTGTTTATATTAGAATTGAAAATAATAACAATTCATGTTACGAAATTGTACCAATAGAACTACATACAAATATTCTTGAAACTGGAACAGATATTAGAAATTTTGGCTCTTGTGATGAAGCTCCTGATGATGGCATATCTTCTTTCGATTTAGAAGCAATAACAGAAGTTATAGCAAATGATTTAGAAGATATTATTATTACCTACTACGAAACTGAAGACGATTTAAATAACAATACTAACGCAATTGATACTTCTGTACTTTACGAAGTACAAAATAACTTTCAACAATTATACTTATTAATAGAAAATCCAGATTGTACAAATACAACAGAAATACAATTAAATGTAAATGATTCTGTAATTATTTTAAATAACGATCCTGTAACCTATTGCGATACAAACGACGATAGTTTAACATCCGTGGAACTTGCATCTTTTAATACTATAGTTAATATTGGCATTGAAAATCCTATTGTTACTTATTTTGAAACTGAAACTGATGCCGAATCTAATATAAATATAATAGCACCTTTTTACGATAATACTGTAAACCCATTTATTGTATACGTAAAAGTTGCAGATGGTACTACTGGTTGTTACGATATAAAACCATTGCAAATAGACGTATTACCAGCACCTTCTGTTAATCCAGCTTCAGATTTTGTAATTTGTGATAACAATCAAGATGGCTTTTCTATTATAGATTTAACTACTAGAAATACAGAAATTAACACAGATGCTACAACTGTTATCTCTTATTACCCAACTCAAGCAAATGCAAATAATTCAATAAACGAAATTACAGACAGTGCAAACTATAATGCTGCTACTTCTACCGTATACGCAAAAGTTGAAAACAATACAACTGGATGTTTTGGTTTAGTACCAATAACCATAATTGTTAATACACTTCCAGATTTTATAGAAATTACAGATTTTATTAATTGCGAAACAGATGGTAACCAAGTTTCAGATTTTATTCTTGCAGATAAAGATGCCGAAATTCTAAATGGTCAAACTGGAAAAGAAGTTTCTTATTATTTAACACAAGCTAATGCAGTTTCTGGAACCAACGCTATTGATAAAAATAATATTTATAATAATACATCGCAAATAGAAACTATATATGTACGTGTTGAAAACATAACAGATTCAACTTGTTTTGGTGTATCAAGTTTTACGCTAAAAGTAGGTTCAGTACCTATTTACAATGCTCCAGAAGATGTTATAGTATGTGATGATAATTCTAACGATGGTTTTGAAACCTTTGGTTTAAACAATAAAACTCAAGAAATTACAGCGAATAGCACAGACACTTTAGTAGTAACATATTATTTAACTTTAGAAGATGCTGAAAATGAAACTAATGCCATAACAGACGATATTTTTACTAACACCGTAAATCCACAACAGCTATTTGCAAGTATAGACAAAGGTACTTATTGTAAGGGTATTACCAGTTTCGAGTACAATGTTATACAAGTACCTATTATTGGTAATGCTCAAAATTTAACAGAGTGCGATACAGATGCAGATGGTAGCGTTATATTCGACTTAACACAAGTAGAAGTAAATGTTGTTGCTATTAGACAAGACAATACTATAATTAATTATTATGCAAATGAAACAGATTTACTGGCCAGTACAAACCAAATTGCAAACCCAGAAACTTACGTTAATATTACAAATCCGCAAATGGTTTATATAGAAGTTTATAATACAGTTTCTAATTGTAGTGCTTCTGTTCCTTTTCAATTAATGGTAAATTTACCACCAGAAATTGAAGATATCGAGTTTTATAATACTTGCGACACAACAGATAATGTTTTAAATTTAATAGAAACTACCGAAGCTTTAATTGGTTCGCAAGAAAATGTAACACTTACCTTCCACTCTACTTTAGCTAATGCAGAAAACTCGACAAATACTTTAGACACAAATTACAATTACAGTTCTAATAACGATACTGTTTTTGTTAGAGCAGAGTTTAACACAACTGGCTGTTTTAGCACAAGCGCATTTACTTTAATAATAAACGAAGTTCCAACATTAAATCTTCAAGATTTAGAAGCTTGTGATGACGATTTCGACAACCAATTAATTTTTGACTTAACACAACAATCACCAATTATACTTGGTAATCAAGATCCAAATAATTTTACTATTAATTATTTTGAAACTGAAAATAATGCATTAAATAATACCAATGCCATTTCAGATTTAAACTACAATGCAGAAAACGAACAAATACTTTATACACGTGTCGATAACACCACAACAAACTGTTTTTCTACAGGAGAATTTAATGTTTATATAAATAGAAAACCAAACTTAGAAATTACAAATCAGGTAGTTTGTATTGACAATTTACCATTAGTTGTTTCTGCTGAAACTAATGTGTCTTCAGATACTTATTTGTGGTCAACAGGAAACTCAACCACAGCAATAAACATTACAGAAATTGGAAATTATTGGGTTACTGTAACAACAGCATTTGGTTGTAAAACAACCTCTACTTTTACTGTTACAGCCTCACAACAAGCCCTAATAGATTTTAAAGTAACTCCAGCTTTTGAAGATCCACACACCATAATAGTAGAAACTTCTGGAATTGGAAACTATATTTACCAGCTTGGTGATAACGAACCTCAAGCCTCCCATATCTTTAACAATGTACCAATTGGTGTGCATTTTATTACCGTAATAGATCTTAATGGTTGCGAACCTAGTCCACCTAAAGAAGTAGTTGTAATAGATGCACCACAATTTATTACACCAAATGGAGATGGATTTTTTGACACATGGCATATTACTGGTGTAAACCAGTTAGAAGGCACTGTAGTTACAGTTTTCGATCGCTATGGAAAACTTTTAAAAGTTTTAAAACATAACGATTATGGTTGGGATGGTAAATACAATGGTAACATAATGCCAGCAAGCGATTATTGGTTTGTAGCAGATGTTGTAAATGGGAATGATAAATTTCAAGTGAAGGGACATTTTGCATTACGTTTATAAAGGTTTTAAATTGGTGAAATTATAATATTAATGCTCTATTTTATTTTTGAAAAAGTTTTAGTTCAATTTTACGGTAAAAATGAATAAATTTCTCTTTTAAAACCTTAACGCCTCATTAAAACAAAACTCTTATTTATTCCGTAGTTTTGTTTTATGCAATTCAAAATAAAATCAGAATTTAGTCCAACAGGAGATCAACCTACAGCCATAAAGGAATTAGTAGCAGGGTTAAACGCTAATGAAAAATACCAAACATTACTTGGTGTTACTGGCTCTGGTAAAACATTTACTGTTGCAAATGTTATAGAAAAGACACAAAAACCAACTTTGGTTTTGGCACACAATAAAACATTAGCAGCCCAATTGTATAGTGAGTTTAAGCAGTTTTTTCCAGATAATGCAGTTGAGTATTTTGTCTCTTATTACGATTATTATCAACCAGAAGCATTTATACCAACATCTGGTGTTTATATTGAAAAAGATTTGTCTATTAACGAGGAGATCGAGAAAATGCGTTTAAGCACAACCTCTTCTCTACTTTCTGGACGTCGCGATGTTATTGTAGTCGCTTCTGTATCGTGTATGTATGGTATTGGAAACCCTATAGAGTTTCAAAAAAACGTAATTACCGTAAAACGCGATCAGCAAATTTCGCGAACAAAACTTTTACACCAACTTGTACAAAGTTTGTATTCGCGTACCGAAGCAGATTTTAAACACGGTAATTTTAGAATAAAAGGAGACACTGTAGATGTATTCCCTAGTTATGCAGACGATGCTTTTAGAATTCATTTTTTTGGCGATGAAATAGAATTAATAGAACAATTCGATATTCAAACTAAAGAAGTTATTGAGGAATACGACAGGTTAAACATCTATCCTGCAAATATGTTTGTTACCTCGCCAGATATTTTACAAGGCGCCATTAAAGAGATTCAAGATGATTTAGTTAAACAACATGATTATTTTAAGGACATTGGTAAACATTTGGAAGCTAAAAGACTTAAAGAACGCACAGAATTCGATCTCGAAATGATTCGTGAACTTGGCTACTGCTCTGGTATCGAAAATTATTCGCGTTATCTTGATGGTAGATTACCAGGTACAAGACCTTTTTGCTTACTAGATTATTTTCCAGAAGATTATTTAATGGTTGTAGACGAGAGTCACGTTACCATATCTCAAGTACATGCTATGTATGGAGGCGATTACAGTAGAAAAGTAAACTTGGTAGATTATGGTTTTAGATTACCCGCTGCAATGGATAATAGGCCGCTTAAATTTGAAGAATTTGAAGCGTTGCAAAATCAAGTTTTATATGTAAGTGCAACTCCAGCAGATTACGAGCTTGAAAAAACCAATGGTCTATTCGTAGAACAGATTATTAGACCAACTGGTTTATTAGATCCTATTATAGATATTCGACCAAGCTTAAACCAAATAGATGATTTAATTGAAGAAATACAACAACGTATCGAGAAAGACGAGCGTACTTTAGTAACAACTTTAACCAAACGTATGGCTGAAGAATTAACTAAATATTTAAGCCGAATAAATATACGCGTAAACTATATTCACAGTGATGTGGATACCTTAGAGCGTGTACAAATCATGCAAGATTTACGAAAAGGTATTTACGATGTTTTGGTTGGTGTTAATTTACTTCGTGAAGGTTTAGATTTACCAGAAGTGTCCTTAGTCGCTATCTTAGATGCCGATAAAGAAGGCTTTTTACGTTCTAACCGTTCGCTAACTCAAACAGTAGGTCGTGCTGCAAGACACTTAAATGGAAAAGCGATTATGTATGCCGATAAGATTACTAAAAGTATGCAAAAAACTATTGATGAAACTGAGTACAGACGCGAAAAACAAATTGCTTACAACACAAAAAATAATCTTATACCAACAGCCTTAAACAAAAGCTTAGATAGTGCATTAAGTAAAAACTCTGTAAGTACTTATAGTTTTGAGTTGGAAGCCGCTCGTGCTGCAGAACCTGAAAGCGAGTATTTAACAAAAGGTGAATTAGAAAAGAAAATACGAGAAAAACGTAAAATAATGGAGCAAGCTGCTAAACAGTTAGATTTTATTATCGCAGCACAGTTGCGTGACGAAATTAAAAATTACCAAGGTAAGTTGGAAGCATTGAAATAGGTTTATTTGGAGAGTTCGATTATTGTTTTGTTGTTATAAAATTGTTTTAATGTTTTATATCAGACAATAATTGATATTAGCGTAAAAAAAATGAGAAAGTCAAGTCGAAAAAAAATTCTTTATCTATTTAAGCCATCCTTTCTTTGTAGCTCTTTTGCTATAGAAATAAAGAAAACCTGCAATTAAAATAACAAGAACAGGTATAACGGTCGAAAATACTATAGAAGTTTTTGTAATATCGAAAACAATAAGCCAGTAAACTTCTATAAAAATTAAACCAATAAAAGCAACTATAAAAAACTTTGTTGCAATTTTTTTTCTCATAAAGAGCATAAAGCTACCAAGCATTTCAGAGAATAAGGAAATAACAAATATAATGGTGTACCAAAAAGGTATTGACTGTATTTCTTTAAATTCTCCAGGAGATGCGTTAGTTTTTAAAAAATCTAATTCGAAAGAACTAAAATAAATTTCAATTAAATTCCATAAAAGTGCAAGAATAGCGACAACCCAAAAAGAAGTTGGTGGTTTAACGTTTGTATTCATAATTTAAAATAATAATTCTTTTATAAAGATAGAAAATAAAATCTTGTTATAATTATAACAATTTATATCTTAATTTCATAAAAACTTAATCTATCTAAGTTAGAGTAAAAGCGAAAAATTAGGAAAAAAAACGATAGTTTTATAGAGTAAGCATTGTAAATGTAAATAAATTCCTACATTGTTCATTATTTCTATAATAAGTTAATGAATTCGTGAATCTATGATTTCGCAAAAATAATTCAACTAACTAAATTGAATGTATTAAAACGCTTTCTAATTTAAAGTTTTACTTAATTATATTATACTTTAAAAATATCGATTATCACTTCTGCAAGAACCATCTTATCTGGAAAGCCTTCCATTAAATACAATATTTTAGAAATAGAATCATGGTTTAAAATGCCATTCTAAGTCCGTAGTTATATAATTTTGTAATATCCTCTTGTGTACACTCTTGATTTATATATTAATAAAACCAAACGTTGAAATTATACAATACGCTCACTGTGAAATTTTAAATTTACATAGTTTAGAAGATGCTCTATTAAATAGTCGAAGGCTTCTATGGAAATTTCCAATTGCATAGCAACACTTATAAAAAAATTGTATTTAATCTTTCTTTAAATCTTTATAAGATCTAGCAAACGCTGTAATTTAGTATAATAAACTTAGTTTTTCAATTCTGTTACATATAGCAATAAGGACATTAATTTTTCTCGCTATAAAATTTTATAATAATCGTAATTTATAATCATACAAAGACCGTCGCTTATTGAAAAATGAGTAGTTTTACATCACATTTAAACACTGTTTGTTTATTGTTTTGAACATAAAACACTAAATTTATAATACAAAATACTAATTACTAATAAGTTACACTAATACATGATATGACAAATAACGATATCTTTAAAAAGCTAAGAGTCGCACATAAACTACGTGATGATGATATTATTAAAATTTTAATGCTAGTAGATTTAAGGGTTACTAAAAGCGAATTAAGCGCATTTTTTAGACGCGAAGATCATCCTAATTACGTAGAATGTGGTGATCAAATTCTTAGAAACTTTTTAAACGGGTTAATTATTCATCTTCGTGGACCAATGCCAAAAAAAAGTGAAACACCTAAAGGGCATAGTGCTAGAAAAGAGAAACCTAATCCTAATAATAATAACCTTAAAGACAACAAAAAAAGCAACGATTAAGTTGCTTTTTTTATTATAGAAAACTTTAAAAAAAACTAAAGTTAATTTCTTATTAATTTGTTACGCTAATACGGCTTGCACTTTATCTGCGGCTTCTTGAAATTCTGTAGCAGACATTACATCTAATCCAGAATCATCAATTAATTTTTTTGCTATGTCTGCATTTGTCCCTTGTAAACGTACAATAATAGGTACGCTAATATTTCCCATATTTTTGTAGGCATCAATTACGCCTTGAGCAACACGATCGCAACGTACAATACCACCAAATATGTTAATTAAAATTGCTTTTACAGCTGGATCTCTTAAAATAAGTTCGAATGCAATTTCTACTCTTGCAGCATCTGCAGTACCACCAACATCTAAAAAGTTAGCTGGCTCACCACCTGCTTGTTTAATTAAATCCATAGTTGCCATTGCTAAACCAGCACCATTTACCATACAACCAACGTTTCCGTCAAGATCTACGTAGTTAAGTCCTTGTTCTCCAGCTTCTACTTCAATTGGATTTTCTTCACGTAAATCTCGCATTGCTGCTAAATCTTTGTGTCTAAATAATGCATTAGCATCTAAAGATACTTTAGCATCTACAGCCATTATTTTATTGTCACTTGTTTTTAAAACAGGATTGATTTCAAATAATGAGGAATCCGATTCAACATAAGCTTTATACAATAAAGTAACAAACTTTGTCATATCCTTAAAAGCTGCTCCAGATAAACCTAAGTTAAAAGCTATTTTTCGTGCTTGAAAAGGTAAAATTCCTGTTGCAGGATCTATTTCTTCGTTAAAAATTAAATGAGGTGTTTCTTCTGCAACCGTTTCAATATCCATTCCGCCTTCTGTAGAATACATAATCATGTTACGTCCAGTTCCTCTATTTAATAAAACAGACATATAATATTCTTCTGGCTCAGAATCTCCAGGATAATAAACATCTTCTGTTACTAATACTTGGTGTACACGCTTTCCTTCTGCCGAAGTTTGAGGTGTAACCAAATCCATACCAATAATATCTCCAGCGATAGATTTAACTTGGTCTAAATTTTTAGCCAATTTAACGCCTCCGCCTTTACCACGACCACCAGCGTGAACCTGCGCTTTTATTACGTGCCAACCTGTACCAGTATCTTCGGTTAATTTTTTAGCTGCAGCAACTGCTTCATTAGCATTTTGAGCTACAATACCACGTTGGATGCGTACGCCAAAGCTGCTTAATAATTCTTTTCCTTGATATTCGTGTAAATTCATCTTTATTAATAGATTTATTTATATTTCCGCGTAAGCGAAAAAGTGTATAAAATTTAGAAATACAAAAGTAAATAATCACAATAACTTACCCTAATATTTAATTATTAAAAATAGAACAGCAAAATTACTACTCTTAATTGTTAAATAATTAACAAATTGTTTAAATATGTAATATTTACATCTAATAATTTATAAGTACAACTAATATAAATAGCTTTGAAAAAAAATAAATTATGACAAATAGCCAATTACTTAAAATAGCTGAAGACTTTGGAAGTCCTGTTTATGTTTATAATTCTGAAATTATTTCTAAACAATACAAACGTTTAACATCTGCTTTTAATGGAGTAAACAAAGTAAAAATAAATTATGCGGTTAAAGCATTATCGAATATTACTATTTTAAAACTAATGAAATCGCTTGGTGCTGGGCTGGATACTGTATCTATACAAGAAGTACAATTAGGATTAACTGCTGGTTTTAAACCGGAACAAATAATTTTTACTCCTAACGGTGTTTCTTTAGAAGAAATTGAAAAAGCTGCGATATTAGGTTGCCAAATAAACATCGATAATCTATCTATACTGGAACAATTTGGTACTAAACATCCAGATGTTCCTGTTTGTATTAGAATTAATCCTCATGTTATGGCTGGCGGAAACACCAATATTTCTGTAGGACATATAGATAGTAAGTTTGGTATTTCAATCCATCAAATTCCGCATATTTTGCGTATTGTAAAAAATACGACTATGAATATAAATGGAATCCACATGCATACGGGAAGCGATATTTTAGATATCGATGTTTTTCTTTATGCCAGTGAAATACTTTTTGAAACTGCAAAAAACTTTAAAAATCTTGAGTTTATAGATTTTGGATCTGGTTTTAAGGTGCCATACAATGCTGGAGATATAGAAACAAATATTGAAGAGTTTGGCGAAAAGCTATCTAAGCGGTTTAATGATTTCTGTAAGAACTACGGAAAAAAATTAACTTTAGCTTTCGAACCTGGAAAGTTTTTAGTTAGTGAAGCTGGACAGTTTTTAGCAAAAGTTAATGTAGTAAAACAAACAACCTCAACAGTTTTTGCACAAATAGACTCTGGTTTTAATCATTTAATAAGACCAATGCTTTATGGCTCTCAACATGAAATAGAAAATATTTCTAATCCTAAAGGTCGTGAGCGGTTTTATAGTGTTGTGGGCTATATATGTGAAACAGATACGTTTGCAAATAATAGACGTATTTCTGAGATTAATGAAGGTGATATTATAACATTTAAAAATGCGGGAGCATATTGCTATTCTATGGCCAGTAACTATAATTCTCGTTATCGACCTGCAGAGGTATTATGGCATAATGGAAAAGCTCATTTAATAAGAAAAAGAGAAACTTTTAATGATATTATAAATAATCAAATTCAAATAGATTTAGAGCCTAAAGAGAAAATGGTTAAAAAAAGTTTAAAACACGTAAATTAAAGTGCTTTTTATATATAAACTCTATTATACCAACAATATGTAATATTATGTTATTGTGATTAGATTTTAATTATTAAATTTAAAAAAAATAAAGTTAAATTTTATTAATTAGAATTAATGCAAAAAATATCTACAACAATTATTCGCCAACTTTTTATAATTATATTAATACTATTTTTTGGGTTTCTTATTTTTAAAGAGATGTTTCCTTATTTTGGTGGTTTTCTTGGCGCATTAACACTTTACGTTTTACTACGTAAATGGATGAAATATTTAGTAGATAAAAAAAAATGGAATACAAGTTTATCTGCTGTATTATTACTTATTTTGTCTTTTGTTGTAATTATAATTCCAGTTCTAGGTACAGCTCTAATGTTAACTAATAAGGTTAGCAATTTTTCTAAAAACAGTACACAATTTTTAAATGCAGCTAAAAGTCAATTAGAAAAAATAGAAAATAGTGTTGGTTTCGATTTAAATTCTAAAATAGACACCAATAAAATTACAGAATTAGTTACAGGTAGTCTTCAAGACTTATTGGGTAGTACATTTAATATATTTATGTCTTTAGGTATTATGGCTTTTGTTTTATACTACATGCTGGCTAATAGTAAAGTTTTAAAGACTTCTCTAATTAAGTATATGCCTTTAGGAGAAGGCAATATTAAAGAAATAGGAGGCGAAATAAAATCGATGGTTAGAGCTAATGCTATTGGTATACCTCTGGTAGCTATAGCTCAAGGTATTATAGCATTAATAGGTTTTTTAATTTTTGGTATTGGTGATCCCTTTTTCTGGTTTGTTATTGTTACTATAGGCTCTATGATTCCTTTTGTTGGCACTTTTATTGGTATTTTACCAGTTTTTTTAATAAGTTTAAGTACTGGTGAAAGTTTTCAAGCTTGGGGAATACTAATTTACGGAATTGTAGTAGTTGGTGCTACAGATAATATTATTAGACTTTTTGTTTTACAAAAACTTGATCAAGTCCATCCACTTATAACTCTAGTAGGTGTTATTATTGGTGTCCCTTTATTTGGATTTATTGGATTAATTTTTGGTCCCTTACTAGTAAGTTTGTTTATAGTCTTGGTTAAAATTTACAGAAAAGAGTATGGTAAAAATTCTAAACAATTTGAAACTAAACAGCTGTAATTTCTATATAAACATATAGATATTCTTAACTAATTATTAAACTTAATAAGATTAATATATGTTTAATCGATTATAAAGTTTTATTTTTAACTTGGCATTGTAGTAGCTGTTTTTTTAGTGAAAACTTATTTATTAATACGAATTCATAAAACATATTATTAAGCGAAATTGATAATCAAGGATTATTTAGAAACTATAGAGAACTTTTTAATAATAGATATATGGATTTTGGATATAAAATCTAAAACTTTAAATTGGAGTCTTGTTACTAACAAATTTATGAAGTAACAAACCCTTACATTCCAGAAGAAATAACAGGTGTACATTTTATAAAAAGGGTATCACAGAGATCGTATAACCAAGCTTTTAATAATGTGCTTATAAAAGTAGAGCGTTTTAATAACGAATTTATTTTAATTACTGCTAAAAGTGGGTGCGATTTGTAGAGCATCCTAAATTTAAAAACGAAGTACGCGTTAGCGTTCAAGGTATTTTTTAAAATATAATAGCAAAATAAATATAGAAACTAGTAATGCTAAGATTAAAGTTATAGGTTTTTTTGTATAATTTATTATTTTTTTTCTCAAAAACATTGCTAATAGTAACCGTTATATATTAGTTGTAGCCAATGAATAAAATATCAATCTTTTTAATTATTTTAACAATATCGTCTAAAATTTCTCTTGGTCAAAATTTTGGAGATTTTCAGAATATTGAGAAACAAAAACTACATAATGATTTAGAAATTCTCTATCAAGGACTGAATAAGTTCCACTCTGGAATGTATTGGTACACACCTAAAGACAGTGTTGATTATGCATTCGAATTAGCTAAAAACAAAATCAATTCCGATTTAAACATTCTTGAATTCCATAAAATTATAGCACCTTTAGTAGCTATGTCAAGAGAAGCCCATACCAATATTTATTTACCCGATTTTGTACGTGAGAAACTAAATCAGGAAATAAGATTTCTTCCATTTACAGTAGTATTTTTAGGAAAACAGCTTTATATCGCCAAGAATGGTTCAGATTATAAAGAATTAGATTTAGAAGGAAGAGTTATTGAATTTATAAATGGAGAAAAGCCCACTGATATAGTTAACAAAGTTGGAAATCTATTTGCGTCTGATGGATTTATTAAAACTGTAAAATACAGCGATTTAAAAGGTTTTTCCTTTTCAAAATACTACTTCTATTATTACGGGCAAGTAGAAAAGTTTGTTATTAAATTTAAAGGAGTAAAAGAATCTGTAATAATAGATTCGAAATCTATTAATTTGATTAATGAAAATCTAAAAAAACGATATAAAGAAAGTAAAAAGAATAAACAAAAAGACTTATTGGAATTTGATATGCTAAATGATTCAACAGCATATTTGGGTATTCATACGTTTTCAAATTCGGATATCAAAGAAGATTCAAAAGAAAAAAATCTTAAAACTTTTTTAGAAAACAGCTTCAAATCAATAGACGAAAACAACATTAAAACGGTAATAGTAGATGTAAGTCAAAATGGAGGAGGAACAGAAGGAAATGAAGGATTACTCTATTCTTATTTTGGAGAGAACTATCAAAAGTACATAAAAGTAAAAGCGAAAACACAAAAAGCAATATTGGACAATGGAGTGGATGAACCGATTAGTTTAAAAACATTTGGCTTCTTTGAAAGAGTGTTTGTAAATAGAAAAATAAATGATAATTCGTATGAAAGAAAACAATGGATTGGGCACGGATTAATGGCATTTAAAAAAGAACCTAAATATAAATTTACAGGTAAAGTATATGTTATTATTAGTCCAGTAACATACTCGGGAGGCAGTGAATTTAGCAATATGATGTTTACAAACGACTTAGCCATCTTCGTTGGACAAGAAACAGGTGGTGGTTATTTAGGAAACACAAGTGGTTATAGTCAAGAAGTGGTTTTACCAAATTCACAAATTGAAATTGATATACCAGCTTTACAATTTGTAATGAATGTAGCTCAAAAATTACCATTTGGTAGTGGAGTTAAACCACACTATGAAGTAATTCCAACATTTAAACAGTATATAAATCGTGAGAATGAATCCCTAAATTATATCTTGGAAGAATTAGAAAATAAGAATTAACTGGCTACAACATTGCTAATAGTAACCGATATATAATAGTTACAAACAACTTCCACGACAACCCGAAAAACAACGAATATCCTCAAAAAAGCGAACTAATCAGATTCATTTTTTGTATATTTGCAGAATAAATGCAAATTATTAAATAATGATAGTTGAATTTAGTGTTAAGAATTTTCGTTCCATCAAAGAACTTCAGACGATAAGCTTCTCTAGAACTGGTTTAAAAAGTTCCGAGAAAAATCAGGAAGTAGATATTAACAATATTGCTTTAGATGGAGGAATGGAATTATTCAAAACTATAGGTGTTTATGGAGCAAATGCTAGCGGAAAAAGTAATATAATAAAAGCGTTAGATTTCTTCATTAGAACTATAACAAGAGAACCTAGCTCTCAGTCTAACATGAGCGAGTTATGCGCACCTTTTTTGTACCAAAAAGATGCTGAAAATACAGAATCATTTTTTCAAATAACGATTATAATTGATGATCTAAAATATCGTTATGGATTGACTGTAATAAAAAACAATAAACCTAAAGAAGAAAATGATTCTAGTTACAGTAAAGAGATAGTAACAAACGAATGGTTATATGGAGTTAAAGAAACAAATATGACTGTTCTCTTCAAAAGAACATTTGATGAAATAGAAAACAAACTCAGTAACAAAGACAAAATCCCAACTGAACTTCCTTACGAACATACTTTATTTATTACACATGCAGCAGCATTTGACAATGAAGGAGCTTGTAAAATAATTAGAAATTACTTAGGCGGAATGACTACATCTAACTTTAATTTTAGTCACGATAAATTCAGATGGATGTCAATTCAATATTTAGAAAATACAAAAGACCCACAAAAGAAAATTGATTTTCTTAAACTACTTTCTGTTTTCAACTTAAACTACTCAGATGTAACTCTTGAAAAAGATAATGATTCTGATAAAAATGATATTTTTCCTCAAGAAAAAATCAACCTAATTAAGGAATATAAAGACGAAAACAATGATGTCATAAACATTCAATTGAACTTAAGAAATAATGAATCTGCTGGAACACAAAAATTATTTGATTTGTCAGGGCTTTTATTAAGAGCATTTAATCTACCCAAACCAGCTTTTATCATTTTAGATGAAATAGATAGTAATTTCCATCCTTCTTTATTAATTAAACTTGTTGGATTATTTAACGACCCTGTAATTAATAAAAGTAAATCCCAATTATTATTTACAAGTCACGACACAAACTTAATGTCACCAACAATTATGAGACGTGACCAATTTTATTTTACCGAAAAAAACGAGGATGATTCTACTAGGTTATATTCTTTAGCTGACTTAAAAGGCATTAGAAATGATGCCGATTTCGCAAAACAATATTTAGCAGGATATTACGGAGCATTACCAATACTAAAGGATTACAAGTTAAAAAAAGTAACACATAATGAATAATCCTTGGGACTTAAAAACGAATGATAACAGAGAAGCTGATACTGTTATAAACTTCATCATCTTCTGTGAAGATTCTGTTAGTGAACCTATCTATTTTAAATACTTTGAAACATCTAAAATAAAAGTAAACTGTATCAAAGATTTAGGAAATATGATGAAAAATGTTATTAATGCTATTCATCATTGTGAGGAAACAGGATTAATTACTCATAAAGATGGAGAACATTGTTTAATTGACGGAACAAAAGTTTGGTGTGTATTTGATAGAGATAAAGAAGAAACGGCAAAGAAAATAGCTAAAGGAAATATCTCATTTAATGCTTCAATAAAAACAGCAGAAGAGCGAGGTATAAATGTTGCTTGGAGTAATGACTGTTTTGAATTATGGGTGTTATTACATTTTGAAGATGTTGAATTAACGGACATTGACAGACCTAAATATTACGAAAGATTAACTGAGATTTTTAAAAACTTGCCTAATCCAAATGATGAGTTAAAAAAGGTCTTAGAACACCCTGAGCATTTCAATTATAAAAAAAGTTTCAAACGAGAAAATAACTTTAGATATATTGTTAGACCAGAAATTCTTCCAAAAACAAGTCTTGCAATAGAGAGAGCAAAACAACTAGAAAGTAATTACAATGATGGAATGCAACATCATGAAAAAGCACCTTTAACATTAATTTATAAACTAGTTGAAGAACTTTTAGAACATGGAGGAAAGGAAATATAAAAAAGCAGTTTGTAACACCGTGTATAATTCATTGCTAGTACTCGCCTACTTACGAAAATCATCGCGGATTTTTTATTCGGTTTGTATTTGCTAAATCAGGTGCTTAAACACGCAACGAAATCATACACCTATACGTTAGTAACTGACTGTAGATTGAATTTTCCTGAAATAGGTTGACTAAAAATTAATCAATTAATTACAGTCACTTATGAAACCTAAAAAACAACACTGGCGAAAAAAAAGCTATCAAAAAGCAACTTTAGAGACAAAAC
>Ga0079203_1001214_pt1 | contig 19368 bp, 8 predicted proteins | sample PorBlaMBantryBay_FD_68602 | JGI IMG/M metagenome (GOLD analysis project Ga0079203, IMG submission 68602) | Marine algae microbial communities from Bantry Bay - Bantry Bay, Ireland | ecosystem: Host-associated > Algae > Red algae > Blade | place: Bantry Bay, Ireland
TGATGCGATTGTGGTAGTTATCGATTCCACTATTTGTAATGGTCAAATTGTTATCATCAATACAGAACCCTACTCAACTTCGGGTATGTATGCTGATACTTTAACTTCTGCAATTGGATGTGACTCTATTGTCAATCTTGACTTAACGGTTATTGACGCAATTGTTGTAAACATTGATTCCACTATTTGTAATGGTCAAATTGTTATTATAGATACAGAACCCTATTCAACTTCAGGTGTGTATGCTGATACTTTGACTTCTGCAATTGGATGCGACTCTATTGTCAATCTTGACTTAACGGTTATTGATGCGATTGTGGTAGATGTCGATTCCACAATTTGCAATGGTCAAACTGTTATCATCGATACAGACCCATACTCCACTTCTGGCATGTATTCAGATACATTGACATCTGCAATTGGTTGCGACTCCATTATCAATCTTGACTTAATTGTCATTGATGAAATTATAGTAAACATTGATTCTACTATTTGTAATGGCGAAACTGTGATCATTGATAATGATCCTTATACGACATCCGGGATGTACAGTGACACCCTAACCTCAATCTCCGGTTGCGATTCCATTATAAATCTTGATCTATCAGTTATTGATTTGTTTCAACCTCTATTCGATCCAATTGGTCCTTTCTGTCCAACCGATCCCATCCAAAACCTAACAACTACATCAACTAATGGTATAATAGGTAATTGGTCAGGAACTGGAGTCTCAGGAAATACTTTCGATCCATCCGCAGGAACACAAGAAATAATCTTCACACCAGATCCTGGATCAGGTTGTGCAGATAATGATACAATCATGATAATAGTCGATTTTGTATTTTGCCCTTGCAATATTGATACGGTAATCATTACCAACATTGAATGTAATGACAACAATACCCCAACCGACCCTGATGATGATATCTTTACATTTGACATTGAAGTACAAGGATCTAATGTAGCCCCAGGATGGACCATAATTATTCCAACAGGAAATGCCACCGGTTTATATAATACGGTAACTTCAATTAGTCCTTTCGACATTGCAGATGGAACAGTGAACCTTACCGTAGTCGATGACAATAATCCAATGTGTACTTATGATATATCAATCGACCCTCCTTTCACCTGTTCTGACGATTGTGACGTTGATACCATCATTATCGAAAATATAACTTGTTTCGACAACAATACCCCGAGTGACCCAAGTGACGATACATTTACCTTTGATGTCACAGTAGAAGGAAGTGGTGTGGGTGCAAGTTGGATTGCTAGCCCTAACATCAACACTGATCCTAACCACCCATATAGCACAACGATCAATGCTGGTCCATTCTTAATAGCGAATGGAGATTTCATTTTACAAGCCATTGATATTGATGGTGGAGAACGTTGCAGTGAATCTATTTTAATAGTAGCACCTGAGCCTTGCTCTCCACTCTGCGTTATTCAGGAACCTATTATTGAAAATATAACATGTGATCCAGGTTTAGATCCAACAGATCCGTCAGATGACACTTATACTTTTAATATAACAGTAACTGGATTTAATAATGCAAGTTCATGGACTGCAGATGATCCTAATAGTTCGGTTGGAGTTTATAATACAGTAATTACTTTAGGGCCTTATTTAATCTCAGATGGAATCTTAAACTTTACAATTACAGACGCAGATAATCCTGAATGTAATATTGATGTGACGGTTCAACCGCCAGCTACTTGTTCTGACTTATGCTTAATTCAAGAATTTTTAATTAACAATTTAGTCTGTGATCCAGGAGATGACTTGACTGATCCTGCAGATGACAGCTTTACATTTACCATTAATGTAAGCGCTGTAAATAGTGGCGGAAGCTGGACTGCTGATGATCCTTTGAATTCATCAGGAGCTTACAATGTAGATGTATTGATGGGTCCTTATCCAATTACAACTGGGAATTTAAGCTTCACTTTGACTGATATAGTTAATATTGATTGCAACACTTTAGTTGAGGTGACTGCTCCTGAGGCCTGTTCTGAATTGTGTGTGATTAGTGCAGTATCCGTGCTAGAAGTAGCATGTGATGACAATGGATCTTCCTCCGATCCAACCGATGATGTATTCACTTTTTCAGTGAATGTATCTGGTTTAAATACTTCAACTTGGAGCGGCGGTGGATTGAGTGGAGAAAGTTATGGAAGCTCTGTTGAATTTGGTCCTTTTGATATTTCAGATGGAACTCAATTCATTTCCATAATTGATGACAATGATCCTGAATGTACTTTTGAATTAGAGGTTGAGCCACCAATGACTTGTTCTGAAGATTGCGAAATTATAGATGTTTTTGTAGATCTAATTTTATGTGATGACAATGATACTCCTTCAGATCCTAATGATGACACCTTTACATTTGAACTAACAGCCACTGGATTCAACCTTTCTACTTTTGGTTTCTTTGCAACTGATCCAAATGGAACAGAAGGGAATTATAACTTTAACAATATCTTTGGTCCTTACCCTGTTTCTCAATCTCCTTTGAACTTTAGCATTGTAGATTTCGAAAATGCGGGTTGTTCTTATAATGTAATTATTGACGAGGTAGAATCATGTTCTGATGCATGTAACATTGAAGAGTACGAAATTATTAATTTAATCTGCAATGATCAAGGCACTGACAATGATCCTTCAGATGACACTTATACTTATGACCTGATAGTTAACGCGATCAATTCAAGTCCAGGTTGGAATGCAACGGATCCATTATTGTCTAGTGGCAACTACAGGTATACTATTTCAATGGGACCATACTTAGTTGCTGATGGAGATCAAGTATATTTATTAAGAGATAATGCAGCTCCAATATCTTGTAATTTTGAAGTTAATGTAACAGCTCCTGAATCTTGTTCTTTCCCTTGTGCAGTCACAAGCATTGATTTAAATAATGTTGTTTGTGATTTGATTAATGGAACCGTAGAATTTGATTTATTTGTACAAGGAGTTAATAATTCCGCAACTTGGGTTGCCAATGATCCATTGTCCACCACTGGAAATTATAATACTAATGTTGGCTTCGGCCCCTATAACATTGCGGACGGTAGTTTCTTCATTGTCATTACTGATGCAATGGACGCGGATTGTTTAGATTCCATAGAAATAGATCCTTTAGCACTATGTCCTCCGTGCAGTATTGATGAAGCCATAATCTCATCAGTAGTATGTGATCCAAATAACACCAACACAGATCCTAATGACGACACCTTTACTTTTGAATTAACCGTAAATGGCATGAATACCGCTGCGGGATGGACTGCTGATGACCCAAGTGCTACAACTGAAAATTATGGGAACACCATTGGCTTTGGTCCTTTTGACATTGCAAACGGTACCTTTACTTTAACCATTACAGATAATGACAACCCTAATTGTTCTTTAGCCGTAGAGATTATCCCACCTGCTACTTGTTCAGATGAAAGTTGTGCTATTACTGGAGTCAGTTTAACAGATACCATTTGTGATCCAGGCATTACGCCAAATGATTCAAGTGATGATACTTACACCTTTAACATTCAGGTAACTGGAAACAACACGGCAACAACTTGGATTGCTAACGATCCAAATGCAACTACAGGAAATTATAATGAACTAGTAAGTTTTGGTCCATTTGATATTTCAAGCGGCAGTTTCATATTACAAATTACAGATGCAGACGATCCACTTTGTACATTCGATCTAGTAATAAATCCTCCTGCAACTTGCTCCCCTCCTGGTTGTCAAATAACTGGTGTTGAATATTTAGATACTATTTGTAATGACAATAATACGCCAGCTGATGTAACTGATGATACTTATACTTTTAATATTCGAGTTAATGGGAATAACACTGGTGCTACTTGGATTGCGAATGATGCAGCAATGACCACTGGAAACTATAACGAATTAGTGAGCTTCGGCCCATACAATATAATCGATGGAACATTCACAATATCTTTTACTGATGTTGCTGATCCTAATTGTACATTTGATCTTTTAGTGATTCCGCCATCAACTTGCTCTCCACAAGGTTGTGAAATTATTAATGTTGAATTTTTAGACACGATCTGTAATAATAATAACACGCCAACAGATGCAAGTGATGATACCTATACATTTAACATTCGAGTAAATGGAAATAATACGGGCGCTTCGTGGATTGCCAATGATGCAGCAATGACCACAGGAAATTACAATGAATTGGTAAGCTTTGGACCTTTCAATATTATGGATGGTAGCTTTACCATAACCATTACAGATGCAGATGATGCGAATTGCAATACTGACTTTCTAGTAAGGCCTCCTGCATCTTGTTCTCCTGAGAGTTGTATGATTACTAATGTTGAATTTTTAGATACCCTTTGCAATGATAATAATACACCTGATGACACAAGTGATGATACTTTTACTTTCAACATTCGGGTAAATGGAAATAATACAGGTACTTCTTGGATTGCCAATGATGCAGCCATGACCACTGGTAACTATGGCGAGCTTGTTAGTTTTGGGCCATTTGATATAAATAATGGAACGTTCAATATTCGCATTACAGATGCAGATAATACCGCTTGCGATTTCAATCTTACAGTAATTCCACCAGCTACTTGTTCCCCATTAAATTGTGATGTAGAAGCGCGCGCGACTATTAATCAAGATATTAATTGTACAAATCCTTGTACTAATTTAATTGCAACTACCAATATTGGAAATCCTATTTACAATTGGGCTGGACCAGGTATTGACATTAATAATCAAAATGAAGCAAGTCCAGAAATCTGTGATGAAGGATGGTACTATTTAACGATAGAAGATGGAGATAATAGTGAATGTGTTTCTCTAACAGACAGTATTGAAATTATTAAAAATATAAATCAAGTGCAGGCGATTATTCAACCTGCAGATAATATTACCTGCTACTCCACTATAGTTACTTTAGATGGAAGTCTTTCAACCAATGGTCCAAATATAGATTACCAATGGTTGAACTCAAGTGGAGGAGTTATTTCTACACAAGATCAATTGGATATTAGTCAAGCAGGTTCATTTATATTTAATGTAGTAGATACTATGACGGGCTGCTTCGGTTCTGACACTATTGAAATCATGGACTTCATTGAATATCCAGGAGCAGATGCAGGACCAGACATTACTATTGAAGATTGTGTTATGGATACGATTGAAATTTTCGGAAATAGTTTGGCTACTCCAGATCTGATTACTTATGGATGGAATACTTTTGATAATGCGAATATTGTAGCCGTAATTGATGAACGAACTATTCTGGCAGATCGATCAGGAGGTTATCAATTAACCGTCACAGATACTACTAATGGTTGCACCAGTTTTGATACCATGTTTGTAATACAAGAAGTATTAGAAGTAGAAGCAGCAGCAGATAATTATACCATTCCTCAAAATACTACCTTAAATGCAAATGTGCTATCCAATGATCAATTCAATGGAGGTACAATTGTGTCTATAGTGACCAACCCTGCTGTTGGAGTTGTCAACATTCAAAATGATGGCACAATAACCTACACACCACCCGATGATTTCGATGGAGAAGTGGTACTCGTTTATGAATTGTGTAGTGAAATTTGTCTTGAGGTTTGCGATACTGCTATTGTAATTATTAATGTAGAAGATGAAATTGAAATACCAAATGCGATCAGTGTAAATGGAGATGGTAAAAATGAATTCTGGGTGATTCCAGATATAGTTGATTATGAATTCAGAAGAGTGACTGTTGTTAATAGATGGGGAGATGTTGTTTTCAAATCTAATGAATACAATAATGATTGGGGCGGCACTTATAAAGGGAAGTATTTACCGGAAGGCACCTATTATTATATTATTGAAATTGAAAATGGTTTGTTTGATCGAGAGATTAGGAAAGGGCATTTGACGATTATTAGGTAATAAAAAAAGGAGGGATTCCTAAGCTCGATCAAAGGGAGAGATTAGTAATCCCGGTTCATTATATCCCGTGGGCTAACCAATCCTTCCACAAGCTACAGGCTTAGCAATCCCACTTATCGGAAATTAGAAACCATTCAAGTAGAGGCGTTTTTTAAAACGCCTACTAAGCATGTGCGCCGCACCCCAGTTTGTTTATTTTGGCGTCTGTTCCACAGGTTGGATAACGGTCGGAGACCGGTCGGAGACCCAATGTCATTTAATTAAGCTCAAAGAAAATTATTACGAACTTACTATATAAGATGCTGCTAGTTTATGAGTTTATGAGTTTATAAGTTTATGAGTTCGAAAAGTGTTTGGAGACAATGTTCAAAACTCTTTGACAAACAGGAATTCACGAATCAAGTTCCACCTTTCTTTTTTATTTTCATTTTCATTTTAATTTTAATTTTTCCAAAACTTCTTGTGATGCTACGTAACGGCTAGCCCTATTAGGTAATGGATAATTCCTTAACTAAACGACATTGGGTCGGAAACCTGCGGGCTATCACCCAAAGCCAGCCACTGTTTCGCCAAAAGGTTGTTTTGGATTTAAATTTATTGAAAATATTGAATTGACGTTCGCCTGCCAGCGGGGCTTTCTTTTTTTTGCTGGCCCAAAAATTAAGAAACAAAAAAAAGGGCCTAAACCGGCTAAACTCGCCTTGGCGCTCTTGCTCTTGCTTGGCTGATTACTTAACAGTATTTCACACTACGCTTTTCTCCCCGCTATGGCAGCGCCCCAGACCCCACGAAAAGCTATTGGCGTTTGCTCAAACAGTACCCGGTTTTACAAGAATGAAGATTAGGTGGTATTCTCATTACATTGCCCGCTGCGCGGGCTTCGCCACTTTTACATTTTATATTTATTTAGAATTTAATATTTTACATTTATGTCGTTCTACCAATAAGCAAAATCCCTTTATTTTGCTTAACTAAACGACATTGGGTCAGCGACCTTGGACGAAACATTTATTCAATTTAATTTATTAATTCTAGATCATATTACAGCACAATGGCCGTAGGGGCGCGATTCATCGCGCACAATCCCAAAATTAAATATTAACTATAGTTATTATTATTATGGATATTATGTAAAGGAGAAAGTTGTCACCTTTTGCAAACGCTAAAGCTCGGTTAAAGTTGACACCTTGCTTTGGGGTTTTATTGGGTATTATGTACAAGAGAAAGTTGTCACCTTTTGCAAACGCTAAAGCTCGGCTAAAGTTGTCACCTTGCTTTGTGGTTATAAAATGTCTAGAGATTAATTTTTTCTGCATTCCGCTTTTCTAGGCTCTGAATTTTTCTACTTTTGCACCATGGATAAATTAAGTTACAGCTACGGCATAATTGTCGGGCAAAATTTGAAACAGCAGGGTTTAGATTCCCTTAATTCGACTGATTTTTCAGCGGGACTGAAAGCCATATTAGATGGAGCGAATCCAGCTATTTCTTTACAGGAAGCTAGTCAGATAGTGCAAAAATCACAAGCGGATAAAGCTAAGCAACAATACGATGCCGTTTTGCAGAAAGGACAACAATTTTTGAATGAAAATTCAAAGCGTGAAGGCGTAAAAGTCACTGCAAGTGGTTTGCAATACGAAGTAATCACTGCAGGCACGGGTAAGCAGCCTGCCGCAACTGATAAGGTTAGCGTTCATTACGAAGGTGCTTTAATCAACGGCACTGTATTCGACAGCAGCTACAAACGCGGAACACCAGCTACTTTTCCTGTTAATGGCGTGATACCAGGTTGGGTAGAGGCGTTACAAATGATGCAAGAAGGAGCAAAATGGAAATTATTTATTCCTTATGATCTAGCTTATGGAGAACGAGGTGCTGGTGGCGATATTGGGCCTTATGAAACTTTGATATTTGATGTTGAACTATTGAAAGTTGGGTAATTTTATTTTAAGACTCTTTTTTGATCGTAAAATAAGGAAAGGCCGTTCAACTAACATGAAATAAAAAATCCCTTTGCAATCGCGCAAAGGGATATCCTAAATAATGAAACCAAATCTTTTTAAAAACTTTTTTGAAACTGGTTATCGCTTATAGTATGCAATCTTTAAGGCAATGGTTGCCTGGGTAATAGAATCTTTTAAAAAATGGTAAAATGCTAGTCCTATAAATTTTGCTTCAATTCCTTCCATATCCATAAAAATTATGTATTTTTAAATAACCCCACTAACGAATAATACACTTAGGATACACTAATTAGGATGAACAGACTTTTTAAGTATATTTTGACTATATATTGCCTTTTCGCAATATTTGCAGATATTTCCGCACAACGGAATCCTATCTCTGGCAATTTAGTCATTAGTCCACCCTATTCTCCTTTTATAACTGACTTAACCAATTCTTTTCCTGATAGAATTAACCTATCGCTTTTATTATCAGATGCGAATCAACCTGCTGCTCAAATTCGCTTAAAGGTTACCCTCAAAGGACAAGGCTTGACCATCCAAACTAGAGATATTTTTCAGCCCCCTCCTATTGACATAGATTTCAATATACCTTTGCTACTTTCTGGGGCAGATTTGGAGTCTTATTTTAATCCTCAAAATTTAAATTACCAAGGCAGAACTGGCCAAGGCGGAAGATTAAATTTCAGGCGAAATGGAACATTGCCGGAAGGCTTATACGAACTTTGTATAGAAGCTTTTGATTATCGTAGATTCACTCAAGAACCTTTGTCTGATCCGATTTGCTTTTTCTTTAATGTAATGTTGCATGAGCCTCCTATTATTTTAAATCCAAAAGGAGAGCAACAACCGGTCTTACCTCAAAATTTATTATTTACTTGGATTCCTCAGCATGTAGCTACTTTCAATGCCGACTATACACTTTATTTATATGAAAAAACAAATCCAAATGATGTTCCATTTAATGTAATTCAAGGAGGTGGAATATTGATAGATTCTTTTCAAACTAATATCAATACTTATCATTACACAGGTATTGATCCTTTATTGGAATACGGAAAAGAGTATGTGATTCGCGTTCGAGCTAGTGATCCAGATGGATTGCAAATTTTCCAAAACAATGGTTATTCACCAATAGAAAGTTTTGTCTATGGTGGTGATTGTAGTGCTCCATTTGATTTAGAAGGTGTGGCTAATGAATATGGAGAAATTGCATTAAATTGGGGAGGCGATCTTTATGATCCCCCTTCCGGGAATGCTGGCAATGCTAATCCTGTTTCAAATTCTTCTAATAATGGAGCAACCGTTCCGCTGGGCAATAATACAACTTCCAGTCCGCTTGGAAATAATTTGAATAATCCAATTTCTGGAGGATTAGATCCCACTCAAAATTCTTCCAATTCAACAAATAATCAAACCACTACTATAAATACTAGTGATCAATTTATTATTGAATATAGAAATATCAATTCCGCATCCGAGCAATGGAATAGGAAATATACCTATGCCAATGAATATCTTTTGGCCGGCCTAGAAATGGGGCAAAGTTATGAGATAAGAATTGGGCTAATTTGTTGGGGCAACATAGAATTATTCTCAGATATGATTGAAGTTCAAATGTCTGATTATTTCTGCGGGGTAGATCTTCGACCATTCGATTTAGAAACCAGTTTATTGAATCAATTGCAAGTTGGAGATTCCATCTATGCAGGAGATTTTAAGATTATTATACATACCGTCTTGGGCGGATCTAATGGCAGATTCACTGGCACAGGTTATATGTCCATGCCCTTTTTAAATTTTGCACGACTAAATGTAAAATTCGTTGCCGCTACCTTCAATGACGAGCATCGATTAATCGATGGTTTCTTTAGAGTAGAGGGTATTGGTTTGCAAGGATTGGCTGGCGGTTGGGTAGATTGGTTAGACCAATTGATGGATGTGGCCCAAACCTTGGATGACTTTTTAAATGTTCAAGATGTGATTGTTAGTCAGGTGCAGGAGTTAGTCACCTTTGCCAATACTTTTATGCCTGCAGATGTGGTCACTGGATTGAATGATGCATTGGATGCCTTAAATAATGCAACTACGCAAGAACAAATAGATGAGGCCATGGAAGATTTGCAAGATGCTATTGATGCATTTAATGCAGCCTTAGAAATCTTATTAAATGCCAATTACACTATTGAATTTTCAAATGATGCATCAAGTAAAAATGGCCACGATCGCAAAGGAGAAACCGATTTAAGTTCCAATTACGAAGATCCTTTTGCTATTGGGAATAGCAGTGACAGTGTTATTTATACGCCAGATTGGAAATCAGTTCCTTCTTTTGGTGCTGAATTTGCCAACGCCAAATTATTGCGTCACCTCAATGGTTCAACTAAGAATTGGCAAGACAGTACCATTTTTAAAACTGCCTCGGGCATCGAAATTCCAGCCATTCTCGAAAATGAAAAATTCAAACTTACGCTTACGGGAGGAGAACATGAAAGTATTACGGATGTATTTGCAGTAGAACAATATATTGATAGTAGTGGGAATGTGGCGCAGCATATTGCTGGGAAAATGAAGGTGATTAGTTTGAATTCTATCCAAAAAAATGTATTTATTGTCCCAGTAAATGGAGCAACTTTAATTAATACCATTGAAAATATTGAAACATCAATAAATTCTATATATAAAGGTCCTGCTGTAACTTGGAAAGTCAAGCAAATAGAGAATTTTGAAAGTAGCTTTGACAATACCATGGATGACGATCCTAGCGGAATTTGGTCGAATTACTCTGCCGAAATGAGGAAGATCAAATCTGATTTTCGTAATTGGGGTACTACTGTAGATGACAATGAGGACTATATAATTTTTGTATGTAAGGCTTCTGAAGATCCCGGGAAGATGGGATATATGCCTAGATCAAAGAACTATGGCTTTATCTTCGAGGCTTCTATTGGGCAAAGTAGGGAATTGTTGGACAAAACAATCGCACATGAATTAGCACATGGTGCTTTCCACTTAAAACATACTTGGGAAGAACATGGAGGCGTGCAGCCTAAGGGCACTACTTTAAATCTAATGGATAGTAAAGATAATGGAATTGAATTAAAAAAATGGCAATGGCTTTATATTCACAATCCACAACCAGTTGGTTTGTTTCCAGAAGATGAAGATGCAGAATATAGTGATTCTGAATATTTCAAAAAATTATTACAGCAAATTAGATGCGCATATGCATCTGGATTAAATACAATTGAATTGCCATTAAAGTATCACTCCGGAGGAAATCGAGTTCAAGTAGTATTTGGTCAATTTTGCTTTGACTATCACTGTACAAATGCCGACCCGAACTGTATTACAAATGGCCCCTTAGTAAGGAGTGCTTTTTGGAGTGTTGAAAATCCTAGTATTCCAATTATTTCAAATATTCTAAATCCAACTTTTGATGGTTATAAAATAAATTATACAAACTTTATTATTAGTCCATCATCCGCTGATTATACATATAATGATCTACAATTACCACGTGAACATTTTCAAAATTTCTTAAAACCTTCAACAGAAGATTTGGTCGATGAATTTAATTATGTTTGGGCAAGAATTAAAGTGAAGTTAGCTCCCAATAAATATTTTGACAATCAAGATTTACGTGAGTTAAAATTGATTGCTTGTTGTGCCTCTAAATACTTTAACTATCTTGATCGTCTAGCTGTTATAGAAAAGATATTAGACTCTAAGACTTTTATAACAGAATATTACGAAGACTTGATTTTAGATCTATTCGCAAGCACTCCTCAAGGATTAGATTCTAAATTGACTTATGATCAATTAATCACTGATTATGAATTAATGAAGCATCTTTATAATGACTTTCATAATTACGGAGGCGAACCAAATGCAAGAAGACTTGGGTTGGAAATTCACCAACTATTTGATAGAGGTTTTTCTGTTGACGAAAAAGAACAGTTTTATAATAAAATGGTTATCAATGGTCCAGATTCTTCAGAAAAATTAAATCAATCAAAACTGTTATATTTTAATGGCTTCAATGAATTGCATTGTGAATGGGATATTAAAGCTAGATTTGATAAACCTTCTAATAAATTCATCTTTTCTGAAACAATAATTTCCAATCGAGAAATTGATAATGTTACAGCCGGAGGAGGGTTTACTTGCGATATTGATTATGATAGCTATTCTTTTAAAATTGATGATTTAGTTGCTGTGAACATCTTGAGAAGTAGCAATGGAATGGATATTTTTGAGTCACCAATTATTGTTATGCCTGCATTTACTTATTTTGCAATAATAAAAGCTCATGAAAATGACATCACTGCTGCAAATTTAGAAAACCTTTTATTTCTTGTTACAACATTTACTCCTTTCGATGAAATTTGGTTTTTCGGGAAAGCAATTGAATTAGGGTCTAAATCTTTACGTTCGATGAGATTTGCCCATGCCAAAAGTTTAGCTCTAATAAAAAAAATAGAAGTACCTACAAATAGCTCTGGCACACATCTCAAAAACATTGCTAATGGCAAAGTAGACAATTTAGTAAAGTTTATTGGACAAGCAGCAGATGGATTTTGGGCAAAGTTTGAAAACTTCAGACCCTTTATTAAAGAAAATAAAATATATCCAAACACCAATAAAACTGGAAATCCGTTAGCTGAGATAAGCGAAACTGCGGATGGATTTGTTGTAGACGCAACAAATGGACCCGCCGTAAATTTTACGGAAAACTTACCTGTAAATGGGGTAAAAACTGTTGAAAATGTCACTATTAAATACAAGGAAGGAGATGAAATCATTGAAGTAGTAGGTGATGTAAAAGTTGGTCCCCAAAATGGCCCAGAACATTGCATATATGGGAATAAACTATGTCTAGTCGCGGGTACAAAGATTAAAATGTATGGTTTTTATAATAAACCAATTGAGACGATTAAAAATGGTGATTGGGTAGAAAGTTTTAATACTACAACAAACACCATTTTCTCTAATGAGGTTTTGGATTTAAACGTTAACATAAATAACCAACTTACTTCAATTTATATAGCAGGTAAAAAAATTGAATGTACACCTAGTCATTTATTTTGGCAACCAAATAAGAATCGTTGGATCGAAGCAAAATATTTAAGAAAGGGGGATTTACTACTTTCAAATAGATTAAATCAAAGTGCTAGCACTTACACTTCATTGCACCGCCCAAGATCAGATCTTGAAATAGATAGCGTTGTAACTATTGACACTTTAGTTGAAGTTTATACCATAAGTTTGGGAAGCAAGCCCGCTAGTTATTTTGTTGGCGATTATTCAATACTTACAACAGACAACTGCATTATAACCTCGCTAAGGACTAAGTTAGGCGAAACAAAACATAACAAGCTAATAAATATTGCAATATCCAGAGGGCTCAATGTCAGAGAGAAGTTAAGATTATATAAATATTTAGATGGTCTCAATCAAACCAATCTAGATAAAATGTTTAGGGGCCTTGATGAAGGTGCGGATTTATTTCAGGATGCGATTTTTGCAAAATTTAGGAATTCGAGTACTCCTGAGGAACTGGCGCTTTTTGCTAAGCTTGAGGGAGATATACTAGCCAGTAGCTTACAATGGATTGATTTTACAAAAACTACATCTGGTTTCTATTCATGGAAGCAAGTCGCTGATCTTACTACAAATCTACAAGGTTGGAGAAAATTTTTTTCACTTTTACAAGAAATTTCCAACATAAGAGCTAACCAAGCTTTATTAACAAGATTAACGAGTTCTTCGGACCCAAATGGAATAGTAGGCCTTTCTAGAATCTTAAATAAAAACATATATTTCACCATTCCAAATTGCACTAATTGTAATCATGCTTTCCCTCAAATCGATGAACTTCTAAGAATAATTAGAAGAACGCATGAAGATTTACCAATAAATGGGTTTACAAATAGAGCATTAAATGGAATGAAAACAGCACCAGAAATATCTAGAGGGAATTGGTTTGAATTAAAAGAAGCATTAAATGAAACAGTTACTGAATTCAGTCCGCGTTTACCAAATGGAAAAATAGGAGACTTTGAAGTTGAAAACATATTAACAGTTGAATGTAAAAGTACGGGAGATATAGTAAATAAATTCAATCACACCAACAATGCAAGTGATTATGACCAACTTCTAGGATATTTAGAAAGAATAGAAGATATTGATGATCTCGCCATCAGATTTCATGCTTTACCTATCGCTAAAAAGATGAACATGAGCTTTCCAATTACTAGGGCAAAAATAAATCAAATAGAACTTTTTGCTAGGAATGAAATGCATGTAGTTTTTAATCAAGACCCAAATCGGATTTTTAATGCTATGAACCCTATATTAAAAAACAACTTGGAAATAAATTTTGTCACTGATTTAAACAATATTAAGATTGCAGAAATTGTAGATGAAATTGTAAAGATAAAACTCTAAAAATGCAAGAAAACTGCTTACCTAAAAAATGGGATATTATAATATTTAATAATCAAATCATGTCTTTGGATAATACCCAATCAAACATATTTATTAAAAATGAACTTCTATTCTCTTCAGAATTCGCACTTCAAGGTTTTGATAAGATGCCTTTCAGTAAAATAATTTACCTCAGAGGAAGCTTTGGTAAAACTATTTTATTTCAAAACAATACATTTGAAATCATCGATGAATTAATTCTTGAAAAAGAAAAAGAATTCTTAATTGTATTAAAAAAAGTTGACTCTGTAAGTAACATTTTTTTATTAGATCAAAACTTGCTGCCAATTTGGACCATAAATTTTGGAAGCAGCTTATTGGAGCGGACAGCAGACTTAATTCTCACTACAAAGTATGAATCAAAACATAAATATTTTGGAGCCATCAACATAAAAACTGGAAAGTTGCTTTACAAAATAAACGTAGAAGTTATTTCAAATAATAAAAAAGAAAAAATAAACAATATCTTTCTTTTAGGTAATGATAAGATTTATTTATCCTTGAAGTATGGAGGTTTGATTTTAGTAAACATCTATACTGGAGAAAAAATAAATCAATTAAGTTCCGACGCATTTTCTTTTAATCCAAGAATAGCTGCACCCTTTAAATCTGTATATTTCAAAGTTGATAATTTAAATAACATATTATTACACCCATTTTTTAAAGTTTTAAAAAATGGAGCAATCATCAAAAATGAAATAGTACTAGATTATTTAGAAAGTTTAAACTGTCAGATAAACTCGGCAATTCCATTTTGTTATAGCGAAATGCACTTAATATTTGTTGCTTTGAAAAGAGAATTGGAAGGTGATCTTAATATTGATTTAAATGTGCTAATTGTCTACAATAGAATAAACAAACACCTTTCTCATAGAATTATAGAAATGAATCAAAACGAGCAACGACTTATCAAGAAAATTTTATGCACCAATCAAAATATATTCTTACTTGATTATCATAACTTTGTACATAAATATCCAATTGAGCAAAACTTTTAAAATCTACTTTATCATAAGCTCAAAATTCTTTGAAGAAAAATTCAAACAATTTAAAGAAGTTTATACTAAAACATTTGGAGATCCATGAAAAATATAATAGCTCGTTTTCCAATCAAAATTTCTCGTAAAATTGATCTGCAGAAAAAAGATAAGAGAAATGCCAAATTATTAAATAGTTTACAACAAAAAAAAGAAAAAATTATTTCGGTGCATTCATAATACGGTATGGAAAAATTGCTTTATATCTTGTTCTAGAAAAATCAAATTTCGCTATCTAAACATTAGATTTATCATGTGGTTTAGGAACACTTAGTCTACTACAAATGACTAATAGCATTCAGCATGAAACCGTTAGGATTTTAAAGCATCAAGCAACTATTATCAAGAGACCTCAAGATGACAATTGTTCCCCATATCATTGGAATCTAATATTTGATCTGGCATTGATTTTAAGAGATAAAGAATACCTTAATCTATTGCTTCAAATTCCAATCTGGGATATTCATCCATTGCCATTTTTCCATGCAGCTTATGCCAAACTTAGGTACTATATTCATACGCAAAAATTTGATCAGGCAGAAAAACAGTATGAAATAGTTACTCAAAAATCGGAATCTAATGAAACAATTTTCCATGGCATTGAAGGTAAAAAAATAGTACAGGCAGAAGGCTTGTCAAAACAAATGAAGCTGTTAAACTTACCTTTAGTAAAATTGTATCAATTGATTCTAAAAAAAGAAGGTGATCAATTTAACCTTCTTCTGGAGAAATACTTAATTAGCAAAAAGAAATGGATAAAAAAAAATAAAGAAGATGGAAATTCAAAGTACTGGATTGATAGACCGCTCCTTTCCATCTGCTCTTTCGCCCACGACCAAGGCCTCAACATCACTGTCGAATCCGACTATATTCCAGCCTTTTTGTATCGAAAAGAATTTGATGTGGAAGAGGTGTTGAAAATGGACTTTTTGGGGGAAGATGGGGAGGTTAGTTGAATCAATAAAATCATCAAGTAATATTAAAAGAGCCACTTTATAATTGTTAAAAAGCAAGGCGGGTTGGTGAATGCATTAATAGAAATAGACATATCTAATCTTTATCCAATTTTATCCATTTTAATTTGGAAAAATACAACAAGTGATAATTTTGCAAACAATCAAATCATGAACATTAGAATTCTGCATGAGCATCCTAAAAATTGATGAATGAAAATTTTTAAAATTATGGCTAAGCTCCCATCATCCAAGTAAACTTAAAATTCGGCTAAGGTTTTCCAAATAATTTATTTATATTTAAATTGGATAAAATTGGATACAAAATGGATATATCTAATAAAATAGATCAGAAGCTTGAGTTTGGTAGTAAGAAATACTTACAACTCAGTAAGCAATTAAGTCAAATAGATACCTTCAAAGGGTCATGGCAGGAGATAGCGCATAAGGAAGCAAGGTACTTAAAAGAGCTTCGTCAAATGGCCACGGTGGCCAGTGTAGGATCATCGACCAGAATTGAAGGTGTAAAAATGACGGATCCAGAAATCAACAAGCTTTTAAAGTCCGTCAAAATCAATAAGCTTGAGAAACGAGATGAACAAGAAGTAGTAGGCTATTATGAAGCCTTACAAATCATCTTAGAGAACTATCAAGACATAGAATTAGTAGAGCGGTACATCCATCAAATGCATGGAATTTTATTAAAGCATAGTGACAAGGATCAAACTCACAAAGGGCGTTACAAAAAGCTATCAAATAAGGTTGTAGCCAATTATTCAGACGGTACACAAAAAGTGATTTTTAATACAACAGAACCACACTTAACTCAAGGAGAAATACAACAGTTGTTAGCTTGGACAAATGAATCTATTGAAGCAGAAGAGATACATCCATTAATAATAGTTGGAACGTTTGTTTATGAATTTTTATCGATACATCCGTATCAAGATGGTAATGGTAGATTGTCGAGATTGTTAACGACAATGTTACTGATGCAGCAAGGCTATGACTTTGTGCAATATATTTCTTTTGAGCATGTAATCGAAGCTAGAAAAGATGAATACTACCAGGCTTTAATGCAAGGTCAAAAAGACAGATATACAAAAGATGAAAAGATTGATGACTGGTTGAAGTTCTTCTTAGAATGTATGATCGATCTAACGGTAAAATTAGATAAAAAATACTCGACTTATAACAAGATAAAGTTAGAATTAAATGACAGACAAAAGGCAATATTAGACTTTATAGAAGAAGAGAAAACTACGAAAGTTGGGGCGATAGAAAAGGCTTTAACTAGTGAATCCAGAAATACAATTAAGAAGGATCTAACTTATCTTTTAAATGAAGGCTTGATCTTAAGGACAGGTTCAGGAAGAGGCGTTCAGTATCATCATAATGAAGAAGAATAAAAAGCAGAACTACTTAACTAAATACATCAAAAAAAGCACCTAAATAATCTTGAATGAAAAACTAGGTGCAATCCACTGGATTCAATTAAAACTTTTTTTAATTGCATCCAGCTTCATCTATTATAATAATATTAGCACCTATACTTACTACTATTAAAGATTCTATTTTGATTTCGGGGGCGGTCATTGTAATATTGCCAGGTTGAATAAAGTCAACATCTTTTAGATTTACTTGAACATCTGCAGGTATACTGATATCCCCAAAAAGTATTTCATTTTCTATTTGTAAAGTGTCAGCGCAAGGAAATTCAAAAGTCGCTCCACAATTTCCTATAAATGGGGTTCCTGAGATTGTCCAAGCTCTTTCATTTACTAATTCATCCATTGCGATAGTTTTGGTCATAGTACAATTTTGAAAAGAATATAATTTAAGTTCTTTCCTATGCAAAATTGCTAAGAAAAGACTAATTACATTTACACTATTCCGCCTAATGATTCCACAAAAACGACAAGTTAAGTCTCCATATTAAAAGCCTTTACTTTTAAAATGATTTTGCAAACTAATACAGATCAGCCGAAAAAATTAAAACACATTTAGAATTAAAATATTGAAGAAAAACCACCAGAAAATAAAGATAGGTTTATGCGACCATAAGATTAAATTACTATAACCCACATTCCACTAAAACCCTTTCATTTCCCGTATAAAAACCTTATCTTTATAGGACCCACAAAACCGAATAAAACATAGGATTGTAGCTTAAGGAAGTTTCATCGAACTCCCCTTATTTAAACTAATGGAACAGAGCTTACTTTCCGAGCTAGTTTAACTAAACAGAAATGAACACATATGAGCATTAAAGTATTACATATACTTTTCTTATTTAGTATATCAATAAGCGTTGGATTTGGACAAAGTCTGCTTAGCCAATATATGGCAGAAGTGGATGGTCGAGTCATTAAGGCACTGCCTGCTAATTTTATGGAAGAAGCGGTTAATCAAGTAGCTGTTTACGATGAATTGAAAATTTATGCGCGTGGAGATGATATAAATAAAAGAGCATCAGCTATGGCTTTGGCGCTCAAAATTGGCAGACAATCGAGCAATCCAATCCTTAGAAGAACGGCTGTTGATTTTATTATTGACGAAATAATATTTGAAAAAGATCGTGGTCAAAAAGGAGCTTATATAAATTATTTAAAAAGATTTAAGCAAACTGATTTTACCACGGAAAGTAAACAAAAGCTATTACCCTTAATCAATAAAAAAACGAACAATCTTAAGACTTTGGTTTTAATCATTGGTTTTTTGGAAATGGAAGAAGCTAAAGAAATAATGATTGCTTTAGATGGCATTCCTAAATCTGTAAAAGAAGCTAGACAATTGGCATTGATTAGAATGGGCGATCAAAGTCAATTAAGTCAATTTGTAAGTGCAGTAAAAAAATTAAAAGTCAATGATGATTTTAATTACAGAACATTACCTTCTTTAAATTACACGCGCGAAAAAGCAATTTTCGATTACTTATTAGAAATTTTACAAAGCGATAATAACAATTGTCATCCAGCTGATGCAGAGACAGA
>Ga0079203_1001256_pt1 | contig 18951 bp, 19 predicted proteins | sample PorBlaMBantryBay_FD_68602 | JGI IMG/M metagenome (GOLD analysis project Ga0079203, IMG submission 68602) | Marine algae microbial communities from Bantry Bay - Bantry Bay, Ireland | ecosystem: Host-associated > Algae > Red algae > Blade | place: Bantry Bay, Ireland
CTGTCCCTGTGTCCGAACACTTCGCGCGTCATTAACGTCTTTTCTCACATCTACCGAAAAGGGTGGTTTATCCATTCCTTTAATCACAGATTGCAACTTGGCTCGTCGCTCAGGGTCACGAACGGCAGACATTGCAAAATCAATTTTTTCTTTTGCTGTCCTTGGTTCAGGCAAAGCGGTGTCTTCTATGGCCTTCCAATCAATAGGGGCCTGAACCAAATCCCGAGCTTTGTTGCTAAACTCAACCCGCTCATCCATTCCTTTAATTCGCGCTATGGCTGATTTATCACCAGAACTTTCAAGTTCGCGCTTAAACTTGCTAATTTGCCTATCAATAACTGTATTTTCAGGATCGTTTACACCTTGAGCCGTTGCCTGATTTATAAGATCGTAAATTTCGTGTCTGGGTAGGTTCGTGCTGGCTCCCAAAACTTTGACAGGTCTGATAAAGCCCACGTTTTCCGTCATTGCCTTACCGCTGCTGTCAACGACGTCCCGTTCCTGCTCAATTAAATCCCTCTGATCGATTGGGCTATAAAACTGGTCGGCTCCGCCTTTACCGAAAGCCGGGTTGTCAGTCACTTTCGCAACGGCAATCGGCATGGGTTTTACAACCTCATAAACGGTCACATTGGGGTAATGTTCATAGCCGCCTTTACCGTTTCTATCTTGCGCCATAACCTGGACGCTCTCCGATAAAGAAGCGGTGTTGACCTTACCTGTGTTTGGGTCTGTGTGACGCTGTAATTCTTCTTCGGTCGTGAAAAACTGCCCTGCTGTTCGCGTATCATTTATACGGTCGGGATCATAATCCAGTTGGGCTAAACGGGTTCCGACGGGGAGGGTGGTTGTCTGCCACAAATCGGCGCCTTTATAGGTTCCGTCTTTCTCGCCCTGCTGCGCATAGGCCGAAATTGTGATCAGTTTCTTGGGGTCTTTTTCCGCTTCTGGCTCCGCTTTAGCCACGGTGAATGCAAAGCGTGATATTACTCCGCTTGTCCCACAAACAACGGTTGTGAGGACCGCCAAATTCGATTGTCGGCGGTAAAGCAAATTTGGCGTCGAGGTCTTCCATCGAGACGCTTCCGTTCATGTGGCACATCAAGCCGTTCTTGGTAGATGTGAAGGGATGCTCAAAGTTACCGGTTTTGAACCTGCAGCCCTGCTCTACCGCATATTCTAAAACGGGTATCAGATGCGCCCAAATCGGTTCACTTCTGGGGGCTTCGCGCTCAATCTTCATTTTATCCATACCATAACATAGACGAAAAACTTAATACGGGCAAATATATTCCATTCTCATTCAATCATCGCCTATATCAAAATCACGGTCTTTGTCTTTTCGGGTCGTCAGCTCATCACGAAAACTCGTCGCTCGAGTCCGCATTTCATCATGTATACTCTGCGCCTGCCGCTTTCGTTCCGGGTCTTTTATTTGACCAATGGGCGAACTTAAAAGGGCGTCCATAGTCGAGGGTTCTTCTATCTTGGCTGGACGGCCAAGATCATTCGCCTGTATTTTATCGGCGCTTTCCTGCGGAGTAAGAGCGCCGTCTTTTACATAGCGGTCTAAGTAGTCATCCATGATGCCCTCATCGGGCTTTTTAAGCTCTTGAGTAAGGGTTTTGAGATATTCGCCCTTATCCATTGCACCCCATTCGATATGCTTGTTCTGGCGGCGCATAACTTCATCTTGCACAAGCATGATCGTGCGACCGTTCCCATCAAGGAACGGATGCGCATAAGCAAGCAAGGTGTAGACCTTACCTGCTGAATGATTTTGAGACGTATCGAGGGCATGATTGACTAACGGTTTAATATCATCGGGATGAGCAAAGTCGCTCGCCATACCGCCACGGGAAACACGCAAATCAGGCGCAGTTTCAGCGCGGTCCTTTCCGGCCCATGTGGGGTAGGCGTCCTTAAATAAAGTCTTGTGCGTATCGAGGACGGATTGATAATTGAGCGGGCTTTTTGATAAATCTGCTACGGCTTTATCAACGTTTTGTTTAAAACTGGCTGTCTCTATTCTCGTTATTCGAGCGGGATCTTTGAACCCGCCCGAATTTTGTAAGTAGCCCCGTTGTTCAAAATCCCCAAACGGGTCAAACTCACTACTCACTCTTTAAGTAACGAATGAGCAAAGCCATGCTCTGCTGCTCCGAAATAACACCCGCACGGACAAGATTAACACACAGCTGGTCTATCTCATGGTCAACGGGGCTATCACCGGAAAGCTCGGCAAACTTATCAGACATGAAATCCATGTTGGTTTTGTCGGCGGTCACGCCGTTAGCTTTAGCCAGGGCGCGGATTTCATCGCTTGCAAGAAGCGGCTTGTTTTTAAGTAAAGCAACCATGTTAGACCTCAATTTCTGGCTCTATCTATAACACATTCTATAAGAAAATGGTATAAATATATCATATTATAAGCCCGCGCGGAAGACTCCCGAATTAGGCGGGACACTCAGCGCTAACTCAATCTAAAACAAGCTCATCTGGGGACGGTCCGGGTTAAGCAAGCCGTGTTCGGTTTGCAATATCTCTCGCGCCATTGCCAAGGTTGCCGCGCCTTCAAGGGTTGGCTTCTCCATTTCTGAACGATATTTCGTCCAGCTCATCCAAAGCCGATAGCCTGACCCTTCGCGGCTAACGCTAATCGTATTTGAGCTACTTCGCCCACTAGAGCCGAATTTCCGCTTTACTATCTCTGCAATCTCTTCATCCCGAATTCCCCCACGGGCGGCAAAGTCGGCCCACGTTTGCCCTTGATAGGCGGGTGTTTTGAGGACTCTGCACATTTCAGCGCGAATATCATCATAGGTAATAATATCCTCATCCTGTAAAGGACGGATAGGGCGCATATAATCCACTCTCTCGGCCAGAAGGCGAGCCGCAACTTCCTCAGCGTTTCCTGGTCCAACTAAGTAATTTTTCAATGTCTCCCGATAGCGTCCGACACGGCAAGCAGGAGAGGGCGCACAATAAATGTTGCCCTCTGCGTCTGGGGCAAAATGGAAAAACTCAAATTCTGTTTCGCGGTCGCGACGATCAAGCGAATAGACGGCACAGTCATAAGTTACGCCCTCATGCTCAATCTGAAATATATGGGCCTTCTTATCCCAGAACGTGCGTAGCTCCTCCAACTGCTCACGCCAGACGCGGCGTTCATCCAGTTTGAAATCATGGGCTAACGGGCTATTGTCTATATCCTCCAAAGGGATTGACGGCGGGGGCGTGTAAACGGCTTTGTCTTGCTGCAACATTATTCGACCTCTACGACGTGCATATTGAGGGCAGGGGCAGGCTTTTCGGTTAGGACGGACAAAGCCACATAATCAGGTTCAGGGATGGCGAGAAAATCGTTCATCTTAATATTCCTCCGCAAGCATGATGGTCAAAATGCGGTCGGTGATACTGCCCTTGGACGGGTCAGGGCTTCCGTATGTAATCGCGTCCTCCGCACCTATCGCCCACTCATCGGGAAGATTGTATAGTTTGCGCTCCGCTGCGCTCGTAGGCTTGTGATAATAGTCAATTTTGAAGAAGACTTTATTCAGTCGCGGCTCTCCGTCTTTTAGGTCGGGCTGCGGCTCCTGCGTCCACTTGGTCACACCGTTGCGAGTGACACGGGTAAGCACTCCAAAATCGCGCTCTGCATAAGTATCATTCCCGCGCGTCCAGTTCTCATAGCAGCGAATTTCGCGCATAATCTGGTCAAGCTCAGGAGCCGGCAAGGCGGCAACACCTTGGGTCATCACAGCGCGGGCAAGGCAGGGCCTCCCCATTATACGGGCAAGGTCGTTCATTTTAGCGATAGTCTCTGAACGCTCGGCGTTCTGTTCTGGTGTTAATTCGGTCATTCGGGAAGTCTCCACTCCTTAAAGAAAACCCTCGGCAAGAGGGGTTGATGCCTCGCATCAAACCTTGCCTTGTGGCGAACAGGGACGGGGAATTTGCAGGAAAAATCGACGGAGTTTTGGTGCGGGCAGGAGCGGAGCGACAACACGGCTCTGTCTATTTTACTTGCAAAGGGGGCAGGAACAGGCCCCCCAATTATCTAAGATGACGCGCGGTCCTAAGACTGCGAGAAGATCATCTATTGGCGTTCAAAAGAAGAAAATTAGTATACAAATCGTAAGTTGGATAGCCATACAGATTTCTATTTTTTGCCTCTCAAAGGCTTTGTCTTGGAATATAAAGCTATGGTGACTAGCCTGTTAGAAATACTTGGGTTCGTAATTATCTGCGCCGTTCTCTATGCAAGTCTGGCTCTACTGTAACAAAGAAATCCACGAGATAGCGAAAATCGCTCCATAACAGCTGCTGGAAATGTTCGCGATTTTGCCGGTCAGAAAAGAAGGTCCATCCTCATTGCGGACATGGGCAAAAATAAATCGGGCGCACTCCTTGATGTTCAAGTTTTGTTCCTTATCTAACTAAGGGATCTATAGCTGGGAGGCCGAGGTGCCTAGGAAATTAAATCAGATACTTCAAGTTTTATCTCCGACAGATGGAGCGCTAAAACGGCTTGTGCATGATGTTGTAAAACATTCACTTGTGAAATCAGTAACCGTATCAACATCTCCTTCTAAAGCTTTGGCTATTAATGTCTCCCATCTGGATGCAATGCCTGCAAAAGAACCAAAGGTCTTGTTTGATGAGGATAAAAACGAAGTAGTTACAGAAGAGCTTACTTCCTGGCGAAACGGACTTATTGCTAAAAATAACCTTCAACTAGCGTTTAAAGGCACTACGGAACTATCATCGATCATCCCAAAAATTACATTTGATACTCTGGTCTTTGAAAGGGTTGAAAGCATTCCATTTTCTAATGCTCGTACTGGTGCGGTAACGTACGAACCGCGACCAAGTGCAAAATTAGCCGAAATTCTATATTCTGGGGCGACTACGACCAGCGAAACATTTGATGAATTGAAAACAATGATAGCTGTGCATTTGTCCCCTTCGGGAAATGTTGATCAACTTATAACTAATGAAGGGCCTTTCGCAGACCTCTTTACAAAGTTATCATCCGTTTCGGCTGGTATGGCCGATAATCTTGCTCAATCTCAGCTTCAGCAGCAAAAACGAATGGATGACCTAATTGAGAAGCAAGAAAAATTACATGAAATTCGCCTTGATGAGATTGAAGCCGCAGCCAAAGTAGAAAAGGAAGCGCTTGAGCAGATAAAAGATGATCTCGATGCTAAAGAGGCTGAACTCGATAATGCAGATGCCCGTTCCACCCGAAGAGGGATACGCGGAGACATTACGAGAAACCTTGTTGAACGCCAGACCCAAGAAATTATTCCTGCTTCAGCTCGCAAACTCCGGTTTCCAATCCTTATTTGCGGGTTCTTAGGATTAGCTTTAAGTGCAGGACTTGGACTGTGGTCATTTTCACAAATTGCTAAACTCGCACCTACGGTAGCAGGGGACGGAACCATAACTCAAATTCCAATGTCTTCCTGGGTGCTAGGATCACTTCTGTTGAGGGGGGCGCTAGGAATAGTTGCTGCAACGGTCATTGGATTATACATGTTAAACTACTTACGCTCATTGGAGGCAGAAGCCGGAAAGCGTGCTCATAGCCTTGAGCGATATTTGTTTGATATTGATCGAGCAAGCTGGGTTATTGAAACAGTTTTGGAAATGGGCGAAGAAGAAAATGGATTATCCAGTGTTCCACCTGCTTGGCTTGACGGTGTTACCCAAAATTTATTTGGGCAAGACCAGTCAGAGAAATCTGATGACGGACCTGTAGATACATTGACACAACTAATGGCTTCAGGGGCAATGGTGAAGGTCGGCAATGGTGAGGCTAGTATAGAGTGCTCTCCCAAAGCTTCAAAAAAGGTAGCAAAATCTCAGACTAAAAGCTGATAGTTCATTCCGCCGGCTTCAACTCCTAATATATTAATTTTAAGTCCGCTTTGCCCCCTGACCTGAAGTCGCGACAATCCTCAAAGCAGACCTCAGTTAGTTACTAAAAAGGTGATATGGCTTATTGCTTGTCTGACGTCAGCGCCCAGACCTAAATTTGTGCCATGGACGCTGACGTCAGACAGTTGAATGTTGATTTAGCGCAGGTTACCAGCTAATCAAATTTTGGGTGAAAACTGAAAAACCTCACGAAAAAAAACTGCAAGATAGGAATATGGACAATATCATTCTATACGGTTTATTCGCATTCATTGGAGTTCTTATATATTTTTTCTTGCTTGGTTTGGTAGAAGACGTGGAAGATTTTACCGAACCAAGCAAGAAAAAATTAAGACGAAACTTGCAAACCTCAACACAAAAAATAATTTGACACTTCCAGATCAGTCTTTGCAAGTTGAATATTTTCTAGATGGTCTGAACTTTAATTTCTATGACTGGGAAACTGAGGCCGATTGCCTACTGAAAATAAACAAAAACTATCATGTATCATTCCATACCTTGTCTGTTTTTGATGTTGGTGAAAACGTTTCACTCTTGTTAAGACTCGACCCAGAAGGAGGAGGAATAATGAATGGATCAATTATCGCTCCTTGTATGTTACTAAAAGGCACTAAGGATATTGTTCTCATTGATCAAGCTACGGTCGAATTTAAAGATCTTATAAGTGTTAGGCTTACGTCTTTTAGGTATGAAACAATGCTCATAGAGGGGTCGAGATTTGAAAATTTTGATCAGCTTTATAATGAAATTTTAAAATATGCGCAAAAGGATAAAGTTCCATCTTATTTTCCGGAAATGATGCGAAGGTATTCAGCAAGACGGAGAACGACTTGACCTGCGAAGCTCATACTATCGGGGCGGCTAGTTAAGAGTGCGGAAGATTTTTAGCGTTTTCATCCTGTCGATTCATTCACTCGCTAATGTCCCCTTTGCCCCCTGAGCTACCAAAACTGAGCGCCGTAAACTTACCCCATAACAGCCGCTAATATGTTTCGATCACATCTCCTTTTTCTCATTAAATACGATAGCAAATATCTGCCGCTTCGTCGCATACCGCAACGCCCGACGGGTCGATGCAGACGACTTTGAGACGGCCAAGACCATCTTCGCAGAAGATCGACGCAGGCCGCGCGTGTGTAGCCTTCCGTCACGCAAGTGTGGCATGAACGAAGGGATTAGCGGACGAGTCCATTGGGCGCAGCTCTATGGCCGTTCGCCCCGCAGAGATGCCACCACGTTAAGCGATGCCAAAGGCATGGGACGGCTTCGCCGCATAGCTTCCGTGGTCGCTAGACCAAGTAAGTCAAAAACAAAGTCTGCAATCGAAAATATCACCCCTGACGGCAGTTCACTTTTTGACCTTCCAAAAAGTCAGAGGTTATATTTCCAAGTCGGTATCGACGTCCAACATGTAGCGCTCGCGCTTCATACTCATCTCTGATTGACGCAAAAGCGGAAAAGTATTTCTGCAAGCCTTGTATCTATAAATCAGTGCCTGATTAAAAAGGGGAGGGCGCAATCTGCCGCTAGCCTGCTGCCGGCAGATCTCGCCCGGATTTATAAGCCATGCGCGGGTAGCGCGCGCAAAAGGGATAGTTACCCCGAATGGGACGAGACTACAGGCTCGGTTCGCGTAGCGAATATAGCCCGGTGACGGCCGCTTTTTTCAAGCGTTCGTTATTTGCCCTGAAAATCCTTCAGCTCGACAATATTACTCAAATCAAAATCCGGGTTCTCATCCGCTTCATCCTGAAACAAATCGACTAACTGTCCCATCAATCCCTGCAACTTTGCATCTTCTGAAAAACGCTCCCCATCGAGCAAAGCGCCTATCTTCTCAGACTCGAAATCGGAAGACGGGTCAAAAAAATTGTCCAACGCCTTTAAAATTATCTTCTCTTTATCGGAGTCCGTAAAACCGCCCCATAAATCATCTGCCCACGTCATAAGAATCTACTCGTAATCTTCTGGGCCTAAAGGCTCTCGCTCAAACACTTCCATCAAGGCGTCCATTTCCGCTTCCTCAAATGTCATCGGCTTTGGCATACGCTCAGCGGCTAAGCCTTCTAACATTTCAATATAGTTTTGGTTGATCTGATCGCCATAAGCCCAACCTTCAAGATAGCCAAGTAGCAGCGCTTCGCGCATCGTCTTAGGTAATTCGATACTAAAGATCAGATAACCGTCCTTGTTAAAGCACATCACCCGATTGCCTTTTTTCTTCCAATCGTAATTCTTTGGGTTTGTCCCGCCTCCATCCAACATATCAGTGTGCCTTTAAGCCTATACGCCCATGCGTCTGCCTGAACCTTCTTCGGGTTCTGACAGATTGGTCGTCGGTGTATCTTTGCCGCTGCCTATAGTGCGGGCTATTTCTTCGGGATGCCAAGCCCCCCATAAATCAAACTGATCGCCTGTCTCAACCCGCTCCGGCTCCCTGTCACGCTTTAGCGCTACGGGGTCCAGTTTCCAGTAAGTCAAACGGGCGCGGTAGCGCCCGTCTTCTTCGCCCTGAATGAGCCTGACTGCATCTGCGGCGATTAAGCCGTGATAGTATTTGAGCGCCGCGCTTTCTCGCGCATAGGTCTTTGGTAAATCGACGGTTGTTTTGACGGCGTTGATACCGCTAAAAGCCCATTCCTTTTTACGGGTTCTCGGATGGTAGCCAATCGGGTCGTTCAATGCCTCATCCAGTGTTCGCCCAATCGGGATTTCCCGCGCAAGCAGGAAAACATGTGTTGTCAGATATGGGCCGTTCTCATGATTGACGATCTGGGGCAGGGCTATGCGAGGCTCGCCGCCCATAAGCTCTACAGCTTTCTCGGTCCACATCGCGCGTAATTCTTGCGCCCGTTCTCCAGCGGAGCTTCTACGCCGCATATCGGAGAGTTTGCCGCCTGTGATGACCTGCCCGGCGTAGGCGCGCTGCTCATCTTCGCTCAAGGCCGTCTTGCCGTCACCGCCCAAAGCGGCTGTTGCGGCGTCTGACGCGGCTTTCGCCGCTACGTATTCCTCGTGATATTGCGCGTCTTGTTCTGCAAAATTTCCGTTGATCCGCACTTCATAAAGTTTGGCGCGAGCGCCTAAGATAGCTGCCGCGCTCTGCTCAAAATGAGCAAAGCCCAGAACTTTATCAATCGCTCTCATATTTGTTAAAACGGGTTTCAACATAGCCGAAATATAATACCAGAAAATATAATTAACTATTACGAAATATTATAGCTTGTGATACTGGCGATATTGAAAGTCTGTCCATAGACTTTCCCCTCGCCCTGACCTTTACAAGGGCAATGCCCTCGGTCGTTTATTAACCCCAGACGGTCGAGGGTTTTTATCGCCAACTTCTATCGTATGTCTGCCAGATACCTACACGGTCAATTTTGGCAAGCCGTTCGGCTTCGGCATAAGCGCCGCCTGAAAAATCAGGCCAGTCGACGGCATAGCCTGCACGAACAATCCAATATCCAATGTCTTCATCATTGGACGCAAAACGGCATTTGGAGACGATACGCTCTCGCGATCTGTCGCCTGTATCCTCGCATATCCACTCATATTGTGCGGCAACGGCAAGGGCCGCTTTACTCTGCGTGAAATACTCGCCCGCGCTGCCGTTCACATCCGGGGCGTCAATGCCCCAAATCCTGTGACGGGAGGTTTCCAGCTCGCGCGTGTCAAAATTCGATGAGGTTAAATCTACTGTGTCGCCGTCAACGGGTATGACGATCCCCCGTACTTCGATTACGGGGGGCGGGGCTGCGACCTTATTCTTGGCCGCAAGTGAGGACATATAAAACGCAATAAGGACTAACACCATTAAGCCAATAACGGGTGTGGGAAGGCGGGTCTTAGACCTTTTCACCGGGGCGTCTTCATTTAAGCTCTCGCTCATGCGGCCGTAATTCTGATTTCGGAGTCAGCGCCGATTTCATCCGACCCCCATGGGTCTTGTTTATTCTTTTGATAGATATGATAGGCGAGGGCGGTTCTTGCGACCATTGCCACACTGATTTTATCGGTCTTGGCAATAGCAGACATTCGCTCATATGTATCTTTGTGTACTTGAAAGGTGCGGTGTTTACCACTGGATGCGCCCATATAGACACGCGGAACCTTCCCCGCTTCCCAGGCTTCGATGTAATCTAAGACGACACGATTATAATAATTGAACGCTTTTTCCTTCTTGGTGCGCTTGCTCACTAAAAGCTCATATAGAGCGTCAGTAATTTCTGTGCCTACTGTGTGCTTTTCGATGCTCATAGTTTCTCTCAGTGCCACCCTACTATCGTAGGGTATATATCTTCATCCTAAAAATGTCGATTCTGCACTATTACGCAAGGGCTTGCATGGATTTATATCAACGGGTATTATGTTTAGGCCAACAGGGAGAAGTCCCTTCTATTGGTCAAGCATTGTATCTGACCTTGTGTCATTTCAATATCAAAGGGCGTCCAAATCGAAAGATCGGGACGCCCTTTTTTTCATGGGGGGGTTAGAAGCGCCCCACGCTACTTACCCATTTCCATGATCGTTAAATCTGCACCAACTTGGCTGTTTTGTACCGCGTTCAAATAAAGCGGCTCACCGCCCATAGACAATTTGAGGGAAATAAAAGGCTTCTTGGCCTTTGACACTTTGTCCCAGCCTGCACCCGCAGGAATGACGCGACCGCTCGGCGTTGTCGCGAAAATGCTCCAGTCGGGGTAGCTCTTTTCGGGATCTGGGTTTTGCGGCTTTGCGGCTATCTTCAACGTCAATTCCGTGTCGTAAGTTATATCCGCTAGAAAGCCTGAATACTCATCGCCATTTTTGTTCAATTCCCCATATGCCATACTTATCTCTTGTGTTGACGATCTACTCTATACGAAATTTATGCTGCCTAATCCTGGTTGGTGGTGAATGAGAAGGTATCATACTCAACGCCGTCGATCGTCACGGTTACATGATGCCGCTTCTGTCCGCGCTGCGGTGTATAGGATTCACCTGTCGAGAAATTCCGACAAATTTTTGGGCTGGTTCCACGCCCCCCGTCACTTGCGGTAAAGCCAAATTCATCGGCAAATAAAGCGCCGCCAATTTCTTCAAACCCTGCATCGCATTGATCATAGTTACTGGTTCTATGGTCAACGCTTGCGGTCGTACCGCCAGTCACATCACCGTCCGGCCCTTTGAGGCAAGATGTAATGAGGGGCAGGGGAGACTTGGGAGGGATGCGGGTGACACGCTTGACCATAGCCGTAAATGCTTTGTCACATTCACTCACAACAAAGCCAGTGGGCAGGCAAAGCCAGATTGCACACTCATCGTCACTCGGCGCAGCGTAAGCCGGTGTGGTTGCGAAGGCAGATAGAGCGAAAATACTAGCGCCAAGGGCGACTTTGAAATTTCTGACTGGCATATCATCCTCGTTTGTGGTTTCTTAATATGGGCTAATAATTGCATAGAAGTTGCATATTGGCAAGATAACAGGAAACGTCTCGATGATCGGCAAAATGCACTTAAAAGCCCAAATCGCAAAAAAAGGGCTCCGCTTAGGCGCTCTCACGTCGATGTCAGCGTTTTTATTCATGCCAATGGCAAGCGCGGACGTGCTAGAGTTCAAAAATGGGACAGTAAAAAGCCACTTAGCCGTCGATTATCGCAATCGCCCTGCTGAAGACGAGGCGGGGATTACACTTCAATCCATCGTTATCACTGAATGGGTACAGCCGTCCGAGGACATTGCCGCGCTAATTGAGTTTGCCGCAAGTGAACATCAAGTAGACGCGCTCTTGATTACGTCGATCATGGCCCAAGAATCCAACTTCGACCCTAATGCCGTGTCGAGCAAAGGGGCTATGGGCCTCATGCAGCTTATGCCGGACACAGCAGTCATGCTCGGCGTGACTGATCCGTTCGACCCGGCCCAGAATATAGAGGGCGGGGTGCGCTACTTCAAATCGCTCATGGGGCGTTACAACGGCGACCGCTCATATGCGCTCGCGGCTTACAATGCCGGGACAAGGGCCGTTGATAGCTATGGCGGTGTGCCGCCATATTCTGAAACCCGCGACTATATCATTCGCATTAACAACCGTTACAATGCGACAAAGCCCGCGCCTGTGGAGGTCGTGCCTCCAAAGCCTGTGCCGTCGCAACTCGTCTATGGCGGCGGCGAACGGGTAGTTGATACACTTATCACTCCCGCTCTGGCTCCAGAGATTGAGGCCGTTCCTGCTGCTGTTCCGCTTCCGGAGAAGGTGAACTCCGAATCTGAAATTATAGAGACAGAGATTCCGGCCGCGCAAAGCGCGACCGAAGCTGTGCCGATTGAATATGACATAGAAATTTTTGCAGACCGTGTACCCGACGCGGCCAAGACTATGGTTGAGACAAAATAATCAAGCGGCCCCATCACTCGTCCCATGATGCTGCCTCACAACGCGCTCAAACGTTGCCATCAGAATTTATGAACGTTGAGCAGGCCCACATTTCCTATGGTCCATCCGCGTAAACTTCTTGCCCCAGACGATAGGGGCTTGGGGTCCATTGGTATGAAAATTCAAACTACAATTTAGCATTTTGACCTATGGCGCTTAATCTGCTGATAAGGGCGTCTGTTCTGTATTAGCGCTAAAATGACACCCAAGAACTCCCTTTATTTCTAATCTCTATCAATCTGGACTGAAATCACAGCATAAATTAACTCATGCTTCCCTGTCAAAACTCCAAAACTGAGAGGCTTAAACCGCCCAAAACAGTCGCTGGTAAGGTTTTGGCAATAAGGCAGTATTCGCCCAGAATAGGACACTCATCCAATGTCTGTTGTAAGGGGAGTCGACCTTAAACTCTGTGCCTGCTCGGCCTTTCTGGCCGCCCATTCCTCATGACATTTGGATATCAAAGAAAGTAGAGGTTTAGATCAATGCCAATAAAAATAGACCAGTAGTTATTATTGACTCTACTCAAGATTTTGATTTACAGACAGTGTAACGGGACAGGCAGGGGCGCACGCATGTTTAAAAACTATTTCATAGCAGCAACCTTAATTGGATTGCTTGGCTCTTCTTGCGCGACTCAAACTCCACCGACTTCCGGACTCTATGAGAAAGGGACCCACACCGGCACCCTGACGGTTTTGCGGGTAGAAGACAATTGGATCCCGGACGAACCCATCGAAGAAAACGGTCAAACTGTGGGATGGAAATCTGCCTCAACGGGGAGGTGCAGCCTATATTTAGCCGATGATAAATCAGTTGTCGTTCCTGAACCAACCACTGTTGAAAGTAAGACCTCTCCAAATAAATTAACTGAAGAAGACGTAAACGCGGGAGCGGAAGAGGATTGTACTAATCCGCTTAGACGTTTTGTACCTTTAAGACATAAGGACGAAATCTCAGGGATGGGAATATCCGAAGATGAGATCGTCGATGACACGGAAGATGTCACTTTAACTTTAAACTATGCCTTCGTCAGATATTTTAAGGAAGGGATAAATTCGCAAGGTGACTTGTTTCAATCTTTAAAAAAGAAAACCTCACCCAAAGGTGAAATTGCTATGATTCTTTCGTTTGATAGCGGCGAAGCGATAAAACAATCTTTTCTTGTCTATGCCAGTCAAGGTCAGACGTTTGGTTCTTTTTTAGATTTTCAAGATTGGGTGGTCGCAGGGCCAGTAAAAATCAAAGCGTCTAACCTTTCTGTTAGAATGGTCATCATTGAAATGGACCAAGCAGAAAACGAAAAAACAAAGAACTTCATTAGAGGGTTGGCACAAGTTGCCTCAGTAGTTGCACCTGGCATCTCTCAGGCAGTTCCGATTGCGACGCCAATCGCTGAAACACTTGTTTCACAAAATGGTGACGACGTCGTTTTTGATCAACGTTTCACCCTAAAAAGAATGATACAGGGCGAAAAAGTCCAGCGAGGTGCTCTCCTTTACGGGAAATATGTAGCCGTTTCGCAAGAAGATTCCTTAGCCGCTAATAGTGCTCGCGATAAAGCGTCATCGTCAATTATTCCCGTAGATGTTCCACGTTTAAGATATGATGTGGCAGCTGATCGTCTATTTAAAGTTTATCCTTACCATCCTATAATTTACCGGCGAAAGCAGGCGAACAAATCTGAATCTGAAAATCAATCAAATCCATATGAGTTCGCGCCCATTGAGAGAAGGTGGGGGCCGATAAGTGTATCTGATCCGCTAACATTGGAAGATACTAAAAATGATGATTGTTTGTATAACAGCGCTATGGAGGATCAGCTCAATAATTCCGTCGCGATGTACAGACGTAAAAATATTCTTGGTTTTAAACGGGATGGAGGACTGAATACAATTGATACGGAATGCACTCAGGAGGAAGCATTTGGTCGAATAGCATGGGAGTTTGCAAGGTTGACAAGAAAGGGAAAAAGCAAGGGAAAAACTTTTCTTCAGCGACTTGATCCCTCTCTTTTTAATGACAACGACGAATACATATTTCCTTACACGATACTTGATTACCCTCAAGCCTACACTCTTGCAGCACAATATGCCCAACACACACATTTTGTTTTTTCTATTGAAGAAAGTGTTGGTCATGCGGGGCAAGCGTATCACGAAAGGTTTCCGAAATATTCTGAGTTTTTAAATCAGGAGATACAACAAGCTAAAGACGATACTCAAATTAGCGCATTGGCAGATAATTTTGTTGCAGCGATAAAATCTCAAAAGAAAACGGATGCTACAATGGCGTGGTTACGTGCAAATAGAGGAGCGCCAAAAGAAGAACAGCTCTGTAGACTTTTTAACTCCTTAGAAAAATCTGACTCTAGTGCGGTTACGGCGAATGGCTACCTTCTTAACAAATTGAGCGGGGTCGCAGACACCTACTTCTCTTCCACAAAGGAAGTATTTGATTACTTAAAGTCAGATTATTCGAAAACCTTAGAAGCGACTTTCGTCGCAAGGACGAGCGCAGATGAGGCTATCGGTAATTGTAAAGTGAAAGACCCGTAAAATGTCAGAGTCAAGTAAGCAACAAATTGCGAAAGAACTAACCCAAAAACTTATAGCGCAGGAAAATTACACAGGTGAACTCTCTCTGAATTTAGATAGCTCTGACTGTCCGCCAGATTGTATTGAGATTGACGGTAAATGTTACTGCCCTGAGGAACCAGTCTCCAATAGCAAAAAGTCCAAAGAAACTGAAATCAGTGGAAAGTCACGCTGCAAACCAGGTTGCTTTTATGTTAGAGGAAGGTGCTGGTGCTTAACTGAGTGATTTGTACGGGGAAGCTTTTTTCGTTGCAATAGTAAAGTTATGCATGAGAAATAATATTCACTGGTTAGCTGAGGTCCAACTTTTAGCTATAGACTAAACGTTATCTTGATCAGCTCAAAATTTCCAAAGTTAAGACACCGGTTGTTCCAGTTTCCGTTTTTCCTTGAATTGAATGGTATAGGAGCGATTGTCGCCTAAGAAGGCGATTCGTAAAAAAACCCTGTAAATCAATAGTAGAAGTCACATTCTCATCTGGACTTAGGTGGTGGTGAAACCGACAAACTGCCGAGTTCCATAAGGCATACTTCACAGTCTTATTAGAACTGGGAGTGTCCTAAAATCGCTCCAAAGCAGCCGCTGGTAATGTTTGAGATCAGGCAGCATTCGCCTAAACAAGAACTATGAGCTAAGCTCTTAAAGATAGTTCCACCTCGATTAGCCGTCTCATCTGAGACCGTTTGTGAGACAGGCGTTTTGAGACAAGTTTTGAGACAATAAACCTTGTCTAATCATCTCTTTTCGCTACTGTCTCATAAACACTGGTTTGTGAGACACTTTTATGATGGACATTCAAACAGCGGCAATTCTCTTTTTCGGAGCAGGGACTTTTATAGGTCGGGTGAACGGCTCTAGCCGGCCCGCACTTGCACTGAACGCTATCGGCTTTGGCCTGATACTGACGGACTCGCTCATCCTCACCCATTCGGGGACATAGAGTGTTCAAGATCGTTCCGCCAGCCTCGATAGGATTGGCCGTTTTGATGGTGCGACGGTATCGAGGTAATCTATGAAGCTCGGTTACGCCCGCGTCTCGAAAGCAGACGGCTCACAAGTCTTAGACCTGCAACACGACGCCTTGGCTTCTGACGGGGTTCGGCCAGAAAATATCTACGATGATAAAATGAGTGGCGCGAAGGCAGACCGTCCCGGCTTGATCGCTTGCCTTCGTGCTCTGCGGGAGGGAGACACGCTCGTCGTATGGAAGCTTGATCGCCTTGGGCGTTCGCTGTCTGACCTTATCGAGACGGTGCAGGATTTGGAAAGACGTGGCGTTAATTTTAAAGTGCTTATGGGACACGGCGCACAAATCGACACGTCCACGGCTTCGGGAAAATTGATTTTCTCAATCTTTGCTGCAATGGCCGAATTTGAGCGAGCCCAATTATCCGAACGTACAAAAGCTGGTTTAGTGGCGGCTAAAAAGCGGGGAAGAGTAGGAGGACGCAAGACCGTCATGACGCCCTCAAAACTCAAGTTAGCTCATGCAGCAATGGCTCAACCTGATTGCAACGTCTCGGCTCTCTGTCGTGAACTTGGCGTATCTCGCGCAACGCTTTATCGCCACATTAGAGTATAATAACGAAAGAGGCCATCCATGAGCCATCCGGAAAAGATATTTGACACCAACTTCTTGGTTCAAATCGCAAGCCTCATTACAGAAAATAAGTATCACAAGGTCCATCAATCTAAACCGGAAGCGTTAGATTTATCCGCGCAAGGCCGACACGGCATCACTTTACTACATTGGGCAATGGTATGTAGAGCGGTCAAAGATTTCGACGCATTATTATCCCAAGGAGCGGATGCCACACAGCCGGATGAAGACGGCGATAGCGCTGTTCATCTCGCAGCTCGTGCTGGTGATTCTGACTACATCAAATTGCTGCTGGCGCGGGATATTAAAGTTGATGTTCAGAACCCTCAAACAGGGAAGTCGCCTCTTTTTGACGCGATAACGTCAGGGCGCACTGAAAATCTTCGCCTACTTTTAAACGCGAAAGCGTCTGTTGATGTGCAAGATAATTTCGGATCAACACCTTTGCATTTGGCGGCGGGCATGGGTGATAATGCCGCCGTCATCGCGCTTTTAAAACAGGCAAAGGATGACACTGTAATTGATATTAAAAACAAGGCAGGTCAAACTTTTACCGAGCTAGCATTTGTAACGCCTGACAGTGTTCTATCAACTTCGGGATTGGAGAAACGCCAAGAAATAAGGGACGTCATTAAAGCCTTGCGCGCACAGGCTGCCGGGATGAATTGACATGCCAATCTTAGCTGCCAGCAGTCATAAAAATTTAACCCCGAAGGAGCTAGAGGCGCTTCTGGATTATGCTGAAATTGCACAAGCAGTTTATGATCCGACGGTTAGGGGTAAAGGTAATTGGTGCCGGCTTTCTGACAAAAAACTAGCCGAAATGAAGATTGACCCTAGCTTCCTTCACGACAATCCAGAGTCGGCTCTAGACAGCAAAACAGGTTTCAAGGCAGGACTATTTGAACGATCTAATGGGCAAATCGTTCTTGCTTTTGCAGGTAGCGAAACGCCTAAAGACTGGTACGCAAATTTCAAACAGAGTTTAGGGGGCGACGAGCAGCAATATCGCAAAGCGGCCTATTTATCGCGTCAAGTCGCGACGCAATGTAAAGGCGATGTCCATATTACCGGCCATTCCCTGGGCGGGGGACTAGCCGCGTTAGGCTCTGCCGTCACGGGGATACCTGCAACAACTTTTAATCCAGCCGGACTACACTCTAAAACGTTAGATCGACAGGACATAGACAAACAGAAGTTTATCGAAAGTCCGCAAAATCAGCATATTCAAAACTATATCGTCAAGGGCGAAGTGCTCGACAAAATCAATGGGCTGCCTATTACGCCGAGCACTGTCGGTGTATCGCACAATCTGAACTCGGACAAAGCCAAAGCATCAAATATAATTCAGCGCCATAAAATGAGTGTCGTTATTGACATACTGAAGGAGGCTACGACTCTCACAACTTTAAAAGAAACGGAAAAACTAACTCAAGATACAGCAAGTTCAAAGAAAAATGCTTTGCTACATACTTTGACAACAAAGACCGCTCAAATCAAAAGTCCAGAGCGCCGCCGGGCTGCAGAAACACTCTTAATTCGGATGCAGAACCGAAAAGCTAATACGGTGTCGAAAATAGAAAAAAACCCAAACCAAAAAGACAGTGACTTCGGCTTGGGAGACTAGATAACGATCCTACAGGCTCACGCTCAAATAACTGCGACAAGTTAAGGCGCGGCAAGGATAATTCCGATTGATCGTCCCGTATCTGGGTCAATCGGTCCGCGTAGCTGCATAAGCTCCTCAACGCTCGGCGCATCAATGTTGATTGTTTTTCCCTCACAAATAGTCGTGGTCGGCCCGACACTTACTATCGAGTGACAAGGGGCCGTTTTGACCTTGTGTCCAAACGGGTTTAGTTTCTGCAAAGTCGAGCAACCTCCAAGCGTAAGGGTAAGGATGGCTAAGGCGGCAATGTCTCGTTTTGGCATTTCAAACTCCTATTCCTATGAATAACGCAAGAAACAAGCCAGCTCGGAGATATTACGCGGGTTACCGAACCGGTCCAGAGCCTGGCGAGTAGCTTCGCTCATGCTCATATCAGCTCATGCTTGCGCGCAACAGCCTCGGTCGCTCTCATTGCTTTGACCATCGAGGCGAAAACCGCTGTGAATTTCACAAACAATATAACGCCTATAGCGGCCAAGCTCCCGCCAATTATCAGAGACCCTTCCGAGAACCGCTGCCAGCCGAAGCCTGCTAAAGCCAAACCAAGCATCATAACCGCGCCATTGCTCATAAACATAATGCGCTTGAAAAACCCTAAATGGGCGCGCGCTTCTTCTTTCGACGCCGTTAGCGACTTAATCAGCTCTGCATTGATACCGTGGTCGCGCGCCAAGGCCTTCAAATCAGCCAAAGCCGCAGGGGAGAGCGCTCGCCTTGCCTCT
>Ga0079203_1001279_pt1 | contig 18738 bp, 15 predicted proteins | sample PorBlaMBantryBay_FD_68602 | JGI IMG/M metagenome (GOLD analysis project Ga0079203, IMG submission 68602) | Marine algae microbial communities from Bantry Bay - Bantry Bay, Ireland | ecosystem: Host-associated > Algae > Red algae > Blade | place: Bantry Bay, Ireland
GCGGTGAGACGCGCGCGAACTGAATTCACCCTGCCGCCTCCGCAGCTTCGTTCTCAGCCGCCGGCATGGGGGCCAGCTGGTAGCCGACGCCGCGAACCGTGCGGATGTTCGTCTTGGCGAACGGCCGATCGACTTTGCGTCGCAGGTACCCGACGTACACCTCGATGATGTTCGGATCGCCTTGGAAGTCCATGCCCCACACCCGGTCCAGCAGGTCGCCTTTGGGAACAACGTCGGGACTGCGGCGGATCATGGCCTCCAGCAGCGCAAACTCGCGCCGAGTGAGGTCGATGATCTCGTCCCCTCGACGGCAGACCATTGCCGCCGGATCAAGGCTCAGATCGTCCACTCGAAGAACCATGGGAGCAAGTCGGCTGCTGGAGGAGCGCCGGGCCAGATTTCGCAGACGAGCGAGCAGAACCACATGGGAGAACGGTTTGCGCAGATAGTCGTCGGCACCCAGCTCAAAGGCGTCCGCCTCGTCGTACTCGCCCTCCTTGGCGGTGAGCATCAGGATGGGGGTCCAGACCTTGGCTGAGCGAAGGTCCCGGCAGACCTCGTAGCCGTTGCGACCCGGCATCATGATGTCAAGCACCACCACGTCGTAGCTGCCTTCGCACGCCCGCCAGTACCCGTCCTGGCCGTCGAATGCCATATCCACGTCGATGCCTTCGACCTCGAGCCCTTTGGCAATGGAACGCACAAGCCGTTCCTCGTCGTCAACCAGCAGGACGCGCATCAGCGGCGTCCAACCCAGAAACCGCCACGCGGCGTTTCGACCATGAGGCCAAGTGTGGCAGGTTCCGGCTGAGATCAGACTGAGTATCGCTTCCACCGCTCGGCTCGTGGGTCCGAAGGGCAAATTTGGGTGGAGGTACACCGCTCGCTCAGCCGCGTTCGTTAGCGTGGCCGACTCGTGACCGACAGCATCACCCTTCGCCTCTGGCAGCGCGAGGCGCTCCAGAAATTCATGGCCGATCGGCCCGAATCGTTTCTGGCCGTCGCCTGTCCCGGCGCAGGAAAGACGACGTTCGCGCTGACCGCCGCTCGCCAATGGCTGGGTGGAAAGCGACGACCACTTGTCGTGGTGGTACCGACGGCCCATCTCAAGCGCCAGTGGGCCGACGCCGCCCTGCGCTTCGGACTCCACCTCGACCCGGCCTGGGCGGCCAGCGAGGGCCCACCAGCGGCCGACATGCACGGCGTGATTGTCACCTACGCGCAGACCTCGTCGTCCCGGCAGGACCTGGCTCGCTACGTGAGCGGTGCTCCGGCGGGTCTGGCGGACGAAACAACCGGCGGCCTGGTGATCCTGGATGAGATTCACCACGCCGCCAGCGAGCGATCCTGGGGCGATGGCGTAGAGCAGGCCTTCAGCGCCGCCGCATGCCGGCTGCTGTTGAGCGGCACCCCATTCCGCACCGATGACAGCCCGATTCCCTTCGTGCGGTATTCCTGGGGTGACTACGGCGAGGCCGAAGCCGACTATGCGTACGGCTACGGCGAGGCACTGCGCGACGGTGGCGTGGTTCGCCCCGTCTATTTCCCCCGGTTCGACGGCCATATGGAATGGCTGAACGCCGAAGGCGAACACGTGGAGGCGACCTTCGAGGACGATCTGGTCAGTTCCGAATGGAGTGCTCGCCTCCGCACCGCGCTGGCGGCGGACGGCGAGTGGATCAAAACGGTGCTCGGCCACGCAGAACAGAAACTCCGCCACATCCGCGAAGAGCACCCCAATGCCGGCGGGCTGGTCATCGCCGCGGACCAGGAACACGCACGGGCGATCGCTCGCCTGTTGCGGCTGCGGCACGGGATCGATGCGGCCATTGCCCTCTCCGATGACCCCAACGCCAGCGATGTGATTGAGAAGTTCGCCAACGGCACCGACCCGTGGGTGGTGGCGGTTCGCATGATCTCTGAGGGCGTGGACATCCCCCGGCTTCGCGTTGCCGTGTTCGCAACCACGACCACCACCGCCATGTTCTTCCGCCAGGCGGTGGGGCGTATTGCCCGCTGGACATCAGGGCTGCGCAGCCAGAAGGCCTACATGTACCTGCCGGCCGATCTTCGGTTGCGAGGCCACGCGGCGCTGCTGGCAACCGAACGTCGCCACAGCATCGAACTCCGCAAGACGCGGGAAGAAGAAACCGACTTCGACCGCATCACTCAGCCCCGGGATGAAGAGCAGCTCTCGTTGTTCAGCGCGCTCTCCTCCACCGCCATGGACAGCGAAGGCGTGGATGCATCGGCGCCCCTTGACGGCATCGATCCGGATGAGAAGTACACCCCGTTGCTGGAGGACCTGGAAGGCTTCGCTGTCAACCTGGCTCCACCCCCGGCACTGCCTGGTCGTGATCGGTTTGCCAGCTATGGGGGCGACGGTCTGGCGGACTTTGGCGATGCTCCGCCGCCGGAGTCTCGGGCCAAGGTCAAGGCGCAACTTCGGGACCGAAATTCCACCCGGGTGCGGGAGCTGGTGGCGCGCTCGGGGCTCAGCTACCCCGAAGTCAACCAGCGCCTCAACCGCGAGGCCGCCGTTGAGCGCATCACCCTGGCGACGATCGCCCAACTCGAGCGTCGCATCTCGGTGGCTGACAAGTGGCTGAAAGAACTCGCCCGTCAGGGCCGCTGACCAAACGTACAAGAAACACTTCCTCCAGTTCACCGCTCCCCTGGCCGGGGTCACACTGATCGGCGAATTCTCTCTCGCCGCTCCCCCAGACCCGCAATAGAGTTCCCAAGTGAACCCGACCGATCCCGCGCGCGTCTATGTACGCGGATCAGCCGCCGCCGAAGCCATCGAGTGGGGTTTGTGGTTGGCGCTCACCGTCTGGTGGATCGTCGATCTGGCCCTCTCCCCCTTTCAACTGGTGCTGATGGGCGTGGTCGTCAATGTGGCGGTCATCCTGAGCGAGACGCCAACCGGGGTTGTGGCCGATCTGTACTCCCGTCGCCGGTCGCTGATCATCGCCGAATTCGTCATGGCCGCCGCGTTTGTCTGGGCGTTCGCCAGTCGCAACTACTGGGTGATCCTGCCCGCGCAGGCGCTGTTTGCGTTTGGGTGGACGTTCCGAAGCGGCGCCGACATCGCCTGGGTCACCGACGAGCTACGCGGCCGGTATCCCGGTCCCGCCAACACCGCGAAGACCGATGATGACGCCATCGAACGCCTTATTCTACGCCAACACGCCGTCGGCATCCTGTGGTCGATGGTTGCCGTGGTGGCCGTGATGTTCGTCGGCTCGTGGTCACTTCGAGCGGCGGGGCTTCTCTGTGCGGTGGGCAAGTGCCTGGTTGGCCTCTACTACCTGCGCCGCATGACCGAGGAGCACTTCACCCCGCAGTCCGACTCCTCGACCTTCCGGGAAACGCTCACCGAAGGAACCAGAGTGATTGGTCGCACCCCTCGGCTCAAAGTTGCCCTGGCCACGATGATGATTGCCGGCTTCTCATCGGAGATCTTCGATCGCCTCGGCTTTGCCCACTTCATTGAGTCCAGCATCGACGCCGGCTTCGATGCGTCGGTCATCGACGATCCATCGCTTGTCAGCACCGGCGTGCTGTTTCTGATCATGGGCGTTGCGGGGGTGACGGTGAATCGCATTGCGCAACGAAGCTTGGACCGCAAGCGCGGCGTGGTGATGGTGACGATGGTCCTGTTGATTGTGGCCGGCATCGGCGGACTGATTGCGGCCACCACCGGTCTGCTGGTGCTGCTCGGCATCGGCCTGACCATGCAGGACAGCACCCGAGAGTCGCTTCACTCAGTGTTCGGCTCGTGGATCAATCGGGACGCACCGACCGAGGTCCGAGCGACCGTGCATTCACTCACCGGTCAGGGGCTCGCCGTCAGCGAGATTGCCGGCGGCGTGGCGCTGGGGCTGCTGGCCGAACGCGCCGGATTGCGCGTGGTTCTCGCTGTGGCGGCGGTGCTGATGCTGGTGGCTGGCGGCGTGGCACTGCGGGCTCGCAGCATGGAACCGGTGATTTACGCCCCGGACAACTGATCGGTGCGAGCCAGACGGCCGAGGCCAGTCTCACCTTCACCACCAAGTAAGGAATCACGATGGAGGCAGCGGCGAAGTTGACGACCAAAGGTCAAATCACGGTGCCCAAAGCCGTGCGAGATGCACATGGGCGGAGCGTTGATGACGAGGTCATCTTCCGGGTTGACGGCACTCGGCCGGTGCTGGCAAGAACAACGGACTTTCTTGCGTTGGCCGGCTCAATTTCGGTACCTGCCAGGAAACGAGGCGTTGCGTGGCCCGTCGCATCGTTCGACCGCTCGATCGACCGAGCCACCACCATTCGACGGATCGAACCCTGACATCCGGGGAAACCCCGATATCGGTTGAGACCCGGACCTGAGATACTGAATACTGACACAACAGCCCATTCAGCATTCGACCGCCAGGAGCGCCAGCAGAAATGAAGCACCGTGAGCAGTGAGATCGGCAGCACTCCCCGACTGGGCGGCCTCGGTGGTTTGGGCGGAGCCGGCAGCTTCGACAAGAACGCCACCGAACCCGAAACCGGCCTGTCCCGGGGCGCGCTCATGGCCGCGTTCTGGGCGGCGGCGGCCCTGAGCATTGCGCTCCCGCGCATTCCGTACGGCCGAAACATCCTGTACCCGTTCTCGCTGTTGGGCGTGTGGGCCCACGAAATGGGACACGGACTCACCGCCCTCCTGACTGGCGGCGGCTTCGAGAAGCTGGAGCTCTACCGAGGCCTCGGTGGCGTGGCGTACCACACCGGTGCCGGCCGCTTCACTGGCGCAATGGTGTCGGCTGGTGGCCTCATGGGCCCGGCCATCTTCGGCGGGCTGATCATCATCTTCGGATCCCGCAGCAAGACGGCCAAGTGGGTGCTGGCGGTGCTGTCGGTGCTGATCCTGGTGTCGGTGGCCTTGTGGATCCGTAACGCGTTCGGCTTTGGCGCCATGCTCGCCATGGGCGTGGTGCTGGCCCCCATCGCGTTCTACGCCCCGCCGGTGGCCCGCATTCTTCTGGCCCAGTTCATCGGTATCCAGTTCGTGCTGTCCAGCTGGGGCACGCTCGACTACATGTTCACCAACGACATCGTCATCGACGGCAAGACCGTCCCGGGCGACTCCGGGGCGATCGAAGACGCGCTTTTTCTCCCCTACTGGTTCTGGGGCGGCCTGACGGCGTTTCTGTCTGCGGTGATCCTGCTGGCGTCGTTCTGGTTTGCCTGGATCCGCCCTCGCCGCGTCGACCCGGCACTCGCCCCCAGTTAAACCCGACCAGTCAGCTCGGCACAATCACATTGGCAGGTTGCCAGTCACATTGGCAGGTTGCCGGCAGATGGGCGGGTTGCCGGTCACATTGGCAGGTTGCCGGTCAGATGGGCAGGTTGCCGGTGGCCGGAGCGGTGGTGCCGTGGTCCTTCCACGCGGCAATCGTTCGCTGGGCAATCCGCATCTGGTGGACTTCGTCGGCGCCATCAGCAAAGCGGGCCCACCGCGCGTGCTGGTACATGTCGGCCAGCGGTGTATCGGTCGAATACCCGAGGGCGCCGTGGACCTGAATGGATCGGTCGATGATGCGGTTGAGCGAGTTGGCCACAAAGTGTTTGGCCATCGACACCTCGGACTTGAAGTCCTCCCCAGCGTCAATCTTGGACGCAGCATGCAGCACCATCAGCTTTGACTGGTACAGCTCCATCGCCGAGTCGGCGATCAGCCACTGAATGCCCTGCTTTTCTGCCAGGATCGATCCGTGCGAGTACCGGTCAAGGGAGCGCTCCACCATCATGTCCAGGGCGGTCTCGGCCTGAGCGATCCAGCGCATGCAGTGCGCCAGACGGGCCGGTCCCAGTCGGTACTGGCCCAGAAGGTGACCCTGGCCCCGGCCACCCAACATCTGATCGTTGTGGACCCGAAGGTCTTCGATGAGGATCTCACTGTGGCCGGTACCCCCGTGCATCGTCTCGATCTGACGAACCTCGGTCCAGCCCTCGTGCGGAAGATCGATGATGAAGGCACTGTTGGCCGCTTGCGGAATGTCAGGGTCCTCTTCGGTCCGCGCCACCAGGATTGCGAAGTTGGCCCGATGCGCATTGGAGATGAACCACTTGTGGCCGTTGATGACCCATTCGTCGCCATCGGGGTAGCCCCAGGTCTTGATGAGCGTGGGGTCAGAACCGGCAACTTCCGGTTCGGTCATGGCAAAGCACGACCAGGCTTTGCCTTCGCAGAGCGGCTTGAGATATTTCTCCGCCTGCGCTTCGGTAGCCCAGTGCAACAGCGTGTGCATGTTGCCTTCATCGGGAGCCTGACAGTTGAACACCCACGGGCCGTACCGGTTCTTTGCGGCCTCGGCCTGCACCATGGCGAGCTCAACGTGACCAAGGCCCATCCCGCCCCATTCCTTGGGCATGTGCGGCAGCCAGATACCGGCCGCGTGCGCCTTCTTGCGCAGGTCCAGCAGGATGGTTATCCGGTCCCGTCCGGTGACCCCATCTGCCTCCATCTTCTCGATGACCGGGACGATCTCGGCGGTGACGAAGGCCCGCACCTTGGCGCGGATCTCTTCCAGTTCGGGGGACAGCGTAAAGTCAATGGCCATCCGGCGACTCTAATCCCGTCCCAATGCGGGCCTGACCTGAACCTCCACCCTCCGGGACCTCTACCCTCGGCGGGATGGACAATCCCGTGACCAGACTGGCGGTGTACGGAACGCTCAAGCCGGGCGAAGCGAACCATTGGGTGCTGCGGCCGGTTGGTGGCGAGTGGATCTCAGGCACCATCAACGGTTGGCTCTTTGACCTGACGTGGGGGCCTGCTGAGGGATACCCGGGTGTCGTCCTGGACGCGGACGGCCCGGCGGTTCCGGTGGAGATTCTGGTCTCAGATCAGCTGTCCAATCATTGGCGGGACATCGATCAATTTGAAGGCGACGGCTACCGACGGGTGGAGACCGTGGCAACGCTTGCGGACCGGAGCAGCATTGACGTGTGGGTCTACGAGGCGCTCACCGACAATGAAGACTGACGGGTTCGCCCCGAAATGAGCGCCACCGCCTCCGGCGGATTGCTGTGGACCCTGTCGGTGCTGGGCCAGAGCATGTGCCGCGTGTTCCTAGAAGTCAGCGATCTCGGTGGTGCCGTCGCAGTGAAAACAGTCCTCGATCGGCCGGTCCGGATTCACGATCAACGCCTGAATCTCGCCCACCTTCAGCTCGTAGCCATCCACCGAGGTCTGGTCATCAAGCTGCCCCATCAGGAAATTGTCATACCCGTCGAAGTCGAGCGCCCAGGTGGTCTCAAACCGCACGGTGGCGCTCACATCATGATGACCCTGCGCAACGATCGTCGTCGAGTGCTGGTACTCGATCATGCAATTTGACCCGGTCCACGGATCCAACGGGCTGTTGCTCACCCACTCCACCCCCTGGTCACACACCAATGTCCCCTCACCGGTCACCCATGTCGTATCCACCGGCGTGGCGGTCACCCGCACCGTGATCCGACGACCATCAGAAGTATCGGACCCCACATACGGCTGCCAGTACTGGTCCTCGACCCAGAACCACGTGGGTAACTTCACGATCGTTTGACCGCCATCAAGGGGCGTACGCCCCACTTGCGCCGGCTGCGGCGGCGCCGAACGCGCTCGCGCCTGCTCCCGCAACGCGAGCAGATCCACCAACGCCCCAACCGGCTCGAAAGTCACCGACGCGGCCTGCTCAAACGCCGAATTGTACTCGCCGCTGGGCAGGAACTCGGTGGTGTCCGTATCGGTGGTTCCGCACCGCTGCCAGTAACCGGTCTCGGAGAAGAACCCGGCCCGACCACCATCGGGGTGCCGATATTCGACCAAAGGGTCCACCAAACCCAAATGCCGCGCGAACGCCATTGACCGCGGCTCATCAGCCGGATTCTGGGTCCACGAGACCCCATAGGGCGAATCCCCATCGTGCAACGGCAACACTTCACAGTCATGGGTCCAACACGGCCCATCATCAGCCCCCGGCACACACCCCGGCGCCGGCGGAGGCGGCGCCTCAGAAGACGACCCGCCGTCGCCCTCGACGCCAGCGCATACGACGTTGTGCCCGCAAACCTCAACTTCCGGCGACGGTCCGGGCGGCGCTTCCACCCAGACGCTCATCGAACCAAGGGCAAGGAATAGCGCCGTCACCAACATGGGACCATCTCCCCTTGGGCAACGATCTCGGTTTCGAACCATGCGACAGAAAGGTTTGCCGGATCGCGAAAGTCGAACCCCACCGAGCGAATACCGGTGAAGTCTCCGGTGTCGACCACCTCAGAATCGCCGTCCACATCCTGAAACACAAGTCGGTAGCAGAACTCAACCCGCAACAAAGGAACGCCCTCCAACGTCTCCGAATCCATGCGCAGACGAAGATCGAAGGCACGACTCTCCGACCCATACTCAGATCGCACGCCTTCAGCCGCACGTGACCTCCCCAGCTCAACAATCGACGCAAAGGTGGTTTCCGGAATCAGCCCCTCCGCCCTAGCCAACTGAAAATCCGAGTCGTTCGCCTCCCGGCCAGCGAATTGAGACGCAAAGTAGCTCTCGACCACGACCGCGGCCCAAACCGCGTCAGCTTCTTCCTGGGTGGTGATCTGGTCGAGACCGTCCTCGGGATAGTCGTAGATGAATGGGTCGCGGACTTCGCGGAGCTGGATGCCGTTGACGATTGGGGCCGGGGTCCGGGTGGGCGTCGGCGCGGGAGTCGCCGTTGGTGGCACTGGTGTCTCGGTGGGCGGAGCCGGAGTGGACGTCGGCCACGGCGTTGGCGTGGGCGCAGGCGTAGGGGTAGAAACCGGCGCTGGCGTCGGCACATCGGGCGCGGCCGCATCAGCATCAGTACACGCGCCAAGCGCCGCGGCGCACAGAACCACCGCCCCCAACCGCACCCGCCACGGCACCCCCGTCGAACCTTTCACCCCGAAAGACTTTCCTTGCATTTCATAGGACATGAAGAGTAGCACATGGCGACCATATTGAATCCACACCCAGACTCTGGCATCCACCGGTGACGCGCGGTAGCTTGCCGCATGGCCAGACGAGGGCGTGCCCGCTCAACCGCTACCCAACCGGCGGTGCGGCAGCTGCCGTGGCGTCAGGTGCGCAACCATCATGGACCGCTGCACCTGCTGTCGACCGAAGGGGTGGAGACCATCCACGACGCCTCGCTGCGGGTACTGGAAGAGCTGGGGATCGAACTCTGGAGCGAAACGGCCCGTCAACTCTTTGCCGATGCTGGTGCCATCGTTGACGGCGAGGTTGTGCGGGTGGGACGCGAGGTCATAGAGCACGCGCTGTCCACCGCTCCGCGCCAGTTCACCCTGACGTCGCGCAACCCGGACAAGGCGCTGACCATCGGCGGCGACCACATGGCCTTCGGCCTGGTGGCCGGTCCGCCATCAGTGCATGACGAGGTGAACGGTCGTCGGCCTTCAAACATGGACGACTACCAGAACTTCATTCGGCTGGCCCACTACTTCAACGCCATCCACATCATTGGCAATCAGGTCGCGTCGCCGCTGGAGTTGCCGGCCAACAATCGGCACCTTGATGCCTACCGGGCCAACCTGACGTTGTCCGACCTCAGCTACCACTGCTTGTCGATTGGTCGGGGCCGGGCGCTGGACGGCATCCAGATGATGGCCATCAGTCGAGGCATTTCACTGGAGGAGATTGCTGAGTCACCAGGTGTCACCACCATCATCAATGTGAACTCACCCCGCCGCTTCGACGAGGAGATGGCCCACGGGCTGATGACCTTGGCCGAGTTTGGTCAGCCGGTTTCGGTGACGCCGTTCACGCTGATGGGGGCCATGACCCCGGTGACGTTGGGGGCGGCGCTGGTCCAGCAGAACGCGGAGGCGCTGTTTGGCATTGCCCTCACGCAACTGACGCGGCCGGGCGCGCCGGTCATGTACGGCGCATTCACCTCCAATGTGGACATGCGGTCGGGCGCACCGGCCTTCGGTACGCCAGAACACGCCAAAGCAAACGTGGCGTCCGGGCAGCTGGCTCGTCGTTACAAGCTTCCGTACCGAGCTTCCAATTCGAACGCCTCCAATGTGGTGGACGCGCAGGCCGCGTACGAAACCCAGATGGCGCTCTGGGGCTGTGTGCTGGGCGGGGCAAACCTCGTCTACCACGCCGCCGGTTGGATGGAAGGGGGCCTGCAGGCCAGCTACGAGAAGCTGGTGTTGGATGTGGAGATGTTGCAGCACATGATGGAGTACCTCACGCCCATCGAATTGACCGAAGCTGACCTGGCCTTTGACGCCATGGAGCGCGTGCCCACCGGCGGTCACTTCTTCGGAGACCAACACACGATGGAGCGGTACGAGAACGCGTTCTACTCCCCCATGCTCTCGGACTGGCAGAACCACGGCGCGTGGACCGACTCCGGCGCACAGACCGCCACCCAGCGAGCCACCGGTATCTGGCAGACCGCCCTGGCCGACTATCAGCAACCGCCAATGGACGACGCAATCGTTGCCGAACTCGACGACTATGTGGCCCGCCGCAAAGAAGAAATTGGCGACGGCGAGCCGTAGCCACCGCCCGCTGCCACGGCCGGACTAGCGGCGTTGCAGGCCGTCCAGGACGCGGCTGGGGGTCAGGGGGAAGGCGTCGAACCACACGCCGGTTGCATCGTGGACCGCGGCAATCACCGCGGGTGCGTAGGTGATGTACGGCATCTCGGCCATGCCTCGAGCACCCCACGGGCCCCGCGGATCGGCCAGCTCCAGAATCACGCTGTCCACAACTTCGGGGATATCACCGATACCGGGGATCAGGTACTGGGACAGGCGAGGATTCTGAATCCGTCCGTCGTCAACCACCAGGTTCTCGCTCACGACGTAGCCGTGGGCCTGCACCACTGCCCCTTCGATCTGGCCTTTTACCAACTCCGGGTTGATGGCCCGGCCAACATCATGGGTGCTGACCACCCGGTCGACCCGAATATGGCCGGTCTCAAGATCGACCGTGACCTCGACCGCCTGCGCCATGTAGCCGTAGGAGAAGTTGGGCTGACCTTCGCCAGTCTCGGCATCCAGAATCTCGGTGGGTGGTGGGACGAAGCGGAATTCTCCCACCGCTGGTCGGTCGCCGTTGCGCCACGCCTTGTCCGCTTCTTCCGCCGCTCCCAGTATCGAGTTGCCGGCCATGAACGTGAGACGCGATGCCGACGCCGATCCGGAGTCGCCGGAGGTCGCCGTGTCTGAGAACGTGCCGGTCACTGATTCCAGCGCCACGCCGGTGGCTTCGGCCGTCATCTGACAGATGGCAAGGTGCGCGCCCTGGCCAACTTCGGCTCCGGAATGGAAGACCTCGGCGCGGGTTGGGACGTGGTCGCCGGGGTCGCCGTGCAGGCGGATCTCGGCCTCGCAACGCTCCGGGAAGCCAAAGGAGAAGCCCACGTTCTTGTACCCGGCTGCAAATCCCCGACCTCGCACCAGCGCGTCCGGCGCTGACGGCAGCGACGCAATGGGAGCGAACGGTGCCGGGGCGGCCAGCGCCTGATCCATCTCCGCCGAGTCCGCACACGCCTGGATGACCTGGGGCAGGGTGACGCCATCGGGCATGACAACGTTGGTGATCCCAACCGATCCATTGGTCAGCGTGTTGATGCGACGCAGCTCGACCGGATCCATGTCCAGCGCCGACGCCAGCTTGTTCATCTGGGTCTCAGCCACGAACGCACCCTGCGGACCGCCAAACCCGCGGAACGCACCTCCGGGAACGTTGTTGGTGTAGACCGCAACGCTGTCGATGCGAGCGTTGGGAACGTCGTACGCCCCGGCAACGGTCAGGTGCGCATTACCGAGCACCTTGTTGGACGTGAAGTTGTAGGCACCGGCGTCGAGAATCACGTCAGCTTCCACCGCAGTGATGCGACCGTCGCGGGTGGCGCCCAGGCGAGCCGCAATGCGCCCCCGGTGACGCTTGTGGTGGCCGACGATCGACTCTTCCCGAGACCATTGACAGCGCACCGGCCGATCGATTCCCCTGTCCCGAAGATGCCGAACCGCCAGCGCCATCACGATCTGGAGCGTCATGTCCTCCTTGCCGCCGAAGGCTCCGCCCACTTCGGCATAGCGGACCCGGATCTCATCCACCGGCAGGTCCAGCGCGTGGGCGATCTGCTCCTGGTCCTCATGGGTCCACTGCCCTGACGTCTCAACGGTGATCCGACCGGCGTCATCAACCCATGCCGATGCCGCTTCCACCTGCAGGTAGGCGTGCTCCTGCCAGGGCACCTCATAGACGCCTTCGACAACCACATCGGCGGCGGCCCAACCCGCGTCCATGTCGCCTTTGCGGATTCGAAGCGGGTTGTAGGAATTACTGCCGGTCTCCGGGTGAACCAGGACCTGATCGCTCAGCGCATGGTCAAGGTCGCCCACGATCGGCAGTGGTTCCCACGCGACTTCCAACAGGCTGGCGGCCTCACGAGCGCCTTCCGCGGTCTCGGCGATGATGACCGCAATCTTGTCTGCCTCCCAACGGCTCACATCCGCCGCAACCGCAGCTCGACCGGTGTCGTTGAGGCCAACCAGCACGGGCTGGTCAAACATGGTGAGGCCAAACTCATTCACCGGCACATCAGCCGCGGTGAGGATTGCGACCACTCCATCGACCGCCTGAGCGTCAGCGGTCGACATTGCGGTCACACGGGCATGCGGTTGATTGGAGAAGACCACGTGGGCGACGAGCGGATCCTCCAATGGTCGATCAGCCGGATACACCGCTGCTCCGGTGACCTTGTCCCGAGCGTCGGGGCGCAGCGGCGAAGACCCCAGGCTCATGACAGAAACCGCAGGTCGTCGTCGGATGCTTCTTCACCGGGCGTGGATGCACGGCTCTGGCCGCGCATGACTGCGGCCGCAGTTTTCACCGCCTGGATGATTGGGTAGTACCCGGTGCAGCGGCACAGATTGCCGCTCAGCGCCAGCTTGATCTGCTCATCGCTGGGGTCCGGATTTTCTTCGATCAACCGAGTTGCCGCCATCACAAACCCGGGGATACAGAAGCCGCACTGCACCGCAAACTCCTGCACAAACGCCTCCTGGACCGGGTGCAGCGCAGCACTACCAGCAAGCCCTTCAATGGTCCGGACCGGGTGACCATCGGCCTGCGACACATGGACCAGACAGCTCATGACTGCGGCGTCGTTCATCAGCACCGTGCATGCTCCGCATTCTCCTTCGGCGCATCCCTCCTTGACCCCGGAAAGCGATCCGACATCCGGTGCGGGGATGTGGTCCCGGAGTGCCTCCAACAGCGTGAGATCGGTGGCGTCTTTGAGCGAGTCGATCCGACCATTCACCCGGATACGAACGGCCTTTTGAGCGTTGAGCTTTACCGACGGTGCTCGAAGCGTGCCGGGGGTCCGCAGCGAGGTCAACAGCGGCGGCGAGTTGGGCCACATCGACGCCTCATCGCCAGTGGCCAATGCTCGGAGCGCCCGGCTGATCAGCGGCACAATCGAGGCCGAGCGATAGGCGGCGGTGGCGCGACCATCGTCAATCGGCTCAACGGCATTGACGGTGGCAGCTGCGGCCGCGGCGATCGTCTCCTCGGTCAACGCCCTGGCGGTCAGCGCACCCGCAAACTCCGGAACCAGAACCACGGTTGGAGCGACGCTACCCAGCGCCAGTCGAGCGGCCTGAACCCGGTCGGAATCGTCCAAGGTCACCACGATGGCGCCATGCGCCACCGATATGGCCTGCGCCTTTCGCAGACCCAACTTGAACCAGATTCCCCGCTGGTTGGACTTCAACTTCGGGACCCGCAACCGGGTGACCAGTTCTCCCCTCTGCAACACGGTCTGGCGAAAGCCGGCAAAGAAGTCGCTCACCATCACGTTGCGGATTTTCCCGAGGTGCGAGACGTCGACCGATGCACCGAGCGCCATCAGCGCCGAGATTGTGTCGTTGGCCGGGCTGGCGGTGACGACGTTGCCTACCAGGCTGGCCCGATTGCGAAGTTGGGGCGAGCCGATCTCCAGACACGCTTGCGCCAACGGCAACACCGAGGTTCGCATCCACGGATCGCCGACCACCTGATTGTGGGTGACACAGGCGCCCAGAATGAACTCGTGTTCGTCATCAATGATCGAACGAAACTCGGGCACGAACGAGAGATCGATAAGGCGGATCCCCTGATCTTCCAAGCCTGCGGGTGTGCGCTGCAGCTCCAACAGCAGGTCTGTACCGCCGGCCATGGGGCGCGCTTTGGGATAGGTGGCGGCGAAGCGCACAGCCTCTTCAGCGGTTTTCGGCCGGAGCACCTCATGCACCCGGGTACCGGGACGCTGGACCGGGTGCGGCTCAAATTTGGGTAAGTCCGACATGTGCAGACCTGACCGCTACGCGTGCGCCGCGGCGCGGTCGATACCGGTGAACAACAGAACCACCGTCTCCGACGCCCCTGCCGGTTGGGTCATCAGCCCCGCAAGACCGGATGAGCCGGTGGCACACACCGCAATGTCAGTGTGCGCGTGCGCCATCGCATAGGCCTGCCCAATCAGCGCCTCTGCCGCCACGATGGGTTCACCGCCGGTTGCGAGCGTTCGTTCCAACAGCGGCAGCCAGTCATAGGTGACATCGTCGAGAATGCCGGTGGCCAGGCTGTGCGGTTCGGTCTCCCAGGCCCACATGTAGGTGTGGGGTTCGGCCGCCGCATGAGCAAAGTCAAAGTCAGGCGCCAGCAGGTCCCAAGCACGTCGCAGCGGCGCACATCCCTGGGCCTGAACCGGGTGCAGCCGAGCATCAGGCACCGCCATGGACACCGCAGTCGCCAGCGCTCCGCCGCCCACCTGGATGTACAACGCATCGATGGCCGGAACCTGCTCAGCCAGTTCCCAGCCCAATGTGCGCCCGCCATCAAAGGCGGCCGGAGTGTCGGTCCCCTGCACGCTGAATGACGCCGCGGTTCCGGCGGCCACCGCCTCCCGAAAGCGAAGGTAGGCGGGGTCGCCGGCCTCTCCCTCCCGTCGTTCACACGACCTGACGGCCGCGCCAAGTTCGGTCAACCGCGAGACAACCGATTGGTCAGCCCAAACCGGAACAAACACATCCAGTGGACGTTTCATGGCCGCCGCAATGACCCCGGCCCCCATGGCCGCATTACCGCAGCTGGCAATGGCGAGGCGCTCGGTTCTGGGTTCGCCCAACGCTTCGTTGACCAGCAGGTGAATCGCCACGCCCATGAGATGTCGCGCCTTGTGGGAGCCGCCAACGTTGTGCGGCTCGGCCTTGATCCACAGGTCCGCCTCAATCCCCGCGGCGGTGGCCAGCGACGCGCCCGAGACCACCGGCGTCTCGACAAATCCATGACCTTCCACGCCGGCAACGGCGGCATCCAGAGAGGAGACGATGTCCATAAACTGGTCATCGGACATGCGCCCCGCTGTAACCGCCGCGTAGGAATCAAGCCGCTCTCGAAAACGGAGGAACGGATTCACTTCACGCGTGACCGGGTCAGCCATGAGAGGCGCCGGTTGCGGCGTTGAACTCCTCGATCATCGCGTCCCACTGGTCAACCAACGGCCGAAGCCCGTTCCACCAGTCCTGGCTTCGACGAACTTCGAAGTCATCGAGCTCCACGCCCTGCTGCTCCACCCAGGTGAAGTAGCCGAGGTTGAACACCCGTTGGCGTTCGAGCTCTCCCATCTCCATGGCTTCGGTGGGTAGACCCACGAGGTGATTGTCGAAGGTCTCCGCTGCCGCGGCCTCATCAAAACCGCCGGCAAAGTGCGTGGACATGATCCGTTCGCGATCGGAGTTGTAGAGGTCCGAACCGTCCGTAGCGACGGAGACAATCACGTCATCGCTGCCAAGGCCCCATTCCCTGGCTGCGGTAATGGCGGCCAGGGTGTTGCAGATCGAGGAGTAGCCGAAGTCCACCAGCATGTTGGTCAGCTCCGGGTTCACGCCCCTCTCTGACAGAAGCTGCTTTCCGGCCGGCGTGTTGAACAGGATGTCCAGGCGGTTGGTGGAGTCATCGCTGACGCCCACGACCATGTCGGTGTTGGTGACGTTGTGGATGAGCGGAACGTGCTTGTCGCCGATCCCCTGGATGTTGTGATCGCCAAATCCGTTGTGCAGCATCGTGGGGCACTCGAGAGCTTCAACACCAACGATGCGGGCGCCGTGCGCATCTTTGAGGTAATCGCCTGCGCCGAGGGTTCCTGCAGACCCCGATGCCGAAACAAACGCGGCAAGGTTCCCGCCGGTGGTGGCAGTGACGTGATGGAAGACCGCCTCCATGGCCGGACCGGTGACCGCGTAGTGGCCCAGATGATTGGAGAACTCGCTGAACTGATTGAGGATCACGTTGGTGGGGTCGAGCGCCAGCTCATTGCAGGCGTCGTAGATCTCTTTGACGTTGCTCTCGGTGCCGAACGTTTTGATGATGTCCTCGTCCGGGTTGGTGGTCCATCGTTCGAGCCATTCGAAGCGCTCGCGGCTCATGCCCTCCGGGAGAATGGCCACGCCGCGACAGTTCATGATCTTGGAGATGGCAATTCCGCCGCGGGCGTAGTTGCCCGTTGATGGCCAGATCGCCCGGTTGGCCGTCGGATCAAATCGACCGGTCACCAGACGAGCAACGAGGCAGGAGTAGGCGGCCAGCACCTTGTGGGCGCGGATCATCGGGAACCGGTTGCCAAACGCCAACACAATGCGAGTGTCCACCCCGGTCAGTTCTCCGGGCAGCTCGATGTGGGTGGGTACGTCAACAAAGCCGGGGAAGTTCTCTCCCGGGGCGTCGGCGTGTTGGTTGTACCAGTGGACCCGAAAGAGGTTGCGGGGGTCAGCCGCGTCCTTGTCCACCTCGGACAGTTGCTCAACGATGGTCGACGGAATGGTCGACGGATCGCGCAACTGGGCAAAGGTTGGCAGCACGATGTTCTGTTCGCGGAAGCGCTGCACCGCGTTGTCATAGGCCGGCTTGCCGTCCGGGGCGAACTCGCCGAAGACGGCAAGCTTGGACTCATGGTCAGATGTCTTGGTGGTCGTGTCAGTGGTCATTGCGGTGGGTATCAGGCTTCCAGTTTTTTGAACAAGGTCTGTGCGGCTTCGGCCGCTTTGTGTCGAATTTCATCGGCGTCGATTTTGGTTGGCGCGCCGTTGGCCCAGACAACCTCGTTGTCCATCTGGACCTCCACCGGGCGAACGCCGGTGGTGTAGGCCAGCCGCCACGGATCCATCGGTGCGTAGTTCCAGGTCACGCGATCGTTTTTGGTCTCGGGAAACAAAGTCCGGCCGTTGTCGAGCCATTGCCAGATGGTGTCCGGCGTCGTGGTCACGTCATGCTCGCGGGCTTTGACAAAGGCGATGCGAAATTCGTCGATCATGTCGCTGCCAATGCCGTCGGTTCCGAGCGCAACCGGATTGGTGAATCGTTGCGGGTTGGCGTAGCCCACCGCGTTGTTCATGTTGGACCGGGCGTTATGGACAATCGTGCCGTTGAGTCCGTGATCGTCGGGCAGGTGCACCCCGTGAATGATCAGCCAATCGTCGGTGGTGTGACCCGCCAGGTCCTGCCAAGTGTCGTTGGCGCCTTCACTCACATGCACGTGGACCCCAACGCCGTGCTTGACCGCCATCTCTGCCGCGGCGGCAATGGTGTTGGGTTCGCAGGTGAACGCCGCATGCAGTCCCACCATCCCCCGGCCGCCGGCGGCCAAGAACCGGTCGTTCTCCGCCAACCCGGCCGCGGCCCCTTCCGGTCCGTGCCGATCGGTCACGCCGTACGCACAGTTGACGCGCACTCCCACCTCGGCGCACGCGTCCGCAATCACCGACAGCGACCCGTCGATCATGTTGGGGGATTCGTGATGGTCAATGATTGCGGTGCAGCCGTTCTCCAGCGCCGTGAGTGCGGCCAGCTTGGCTGACCACTCGATGGTGTAGTGGTCCAGCGCCATGTCCAAACGCCACCAGACCAGTTCCAGAATCTCAAGAAACTCGGTTGGGGTTCGCGGTGGCGCCGGCATGCCACGGGCCAACGCCGAATAGAAGTGGTTGTGCGCGCAGACCATGCCCGGGGTCTGGTTGGCGGCCAACTCAGTCATGCGGGTTCCAGGCACTGGCGCGCTCCCGATTGGCTTCGTTCACCAACGGCAGTTCGTTGCGCCATTCACCGTCGAGCGCGTGCATTGCCGCCGCCACCGCACCGGCAGTGGGCACCAGACCAATTTCGCCCACACCTTTGATGCCGTAGGGCGAATTCGGTTCGGGCGATTCCACCAGGATCACCTGGACCGGCGGCATGTCCTTGGGCCGAATAATGTCCAAGCTTCGCAGCGTGGTGTTGAGCGGCCGGCCAACTTCGTCACACGGGAAACCTTCGGACATGGCGTAACCGAGCCCCATGTGGACCGCGCCTTCCACCTGGCCTTCGCACAGCAGCGGATTGACGGCCCGGCCAACGTCGTGGGCCGCAACCACGTTCTCAATGACGCCCGAATCAGGATCCATCACGATCATCTGGGCGGCGTAACCAAAGGTCGAGTGGATGATGGGATTCTCCAGCCCCTCACTCAACGAGTTGGTCCAGTCCACCCGATACTCGCCCTCGTAGTCCACCCCAATCTGGCGGCCGGCTTCGTTGGCTTTGGCGCAGGCATCGGCAACTGCGCCGGCGCCCATGAGCGTGCCTCGGCTACCGGTGGTCTGTCCCGCTCCCAGCTCCCGGGTTGAGTCCACGATGAC
>Ga0079203_1001308_pt1 | contig 18542 bp, 9 predicted proteins | sample PorBlaMBantryBay_FD_68602 | JGI IMG/M metagenome (GOLD analysis project Ga0079203, IMG submission 68602) | Marine algae microbial communities from Bantry Bay - Bantry Bay, Ireland | ecosystem: Host-associated > Algae > Red algae > Blade | place: Bantry Bay, Ireland
GATAATGATGGTTTAACCAATACAGCAACGACAACAATAGTAGTAAATGAGGAAGTGATTGCATTGGCACCAACTGCCGAAATAACTGCCAATACCAATAGCGGTGAAGCTCCGTTAGCTATTAATTTTAGTGGAAGTAATTCAAGTGATTCTGACGGAACAATTGTTTCTTATGCTTGGGATTTTGGAAATGGCGTAAGTGGAAATGGAATGAATTCAAATTATCTATTTACGACTCCAGGCGAATATATAGTCAGCCTAACAGTCACCGATAATGATGGTTTAACCAATACAGCAACGACAACAATTACTGTTAGTGAAGCAGTAGAATACATTGACCCAATAGCTATAATTACATTAACAGGTCCAACTAATTTAGGAGGTGGAAACTATCAAGTTGATTTGGACGGATCTGAATCTTCTGACCCAGATGGAGGAGATTTAACTTATGAATGGTTTGTAGATGGTGAGCTTTTTGATACAGACGATGTAACAGTTTTGATACTTCCTGCGGGAGCATCAGCGGACATAGAATTGAAAGTTACCGATGATGAAGGAGATACAGTGAGTGATTTTGCAAGTGTTTCTACAGATTGTGAGATTGATATTACAGAGGTATATGAAGATTTTACAAAAATGATTTGTTCAGGAGAAGAAGTAAATATTAGAGAAGTATTTGCCAATGATATTCCAGAGATCAAAGAATTAATAGATCAAGAGGGTAAGGTTGTTTTGGAAACGGAAGTCTTAAGTTTCAACAATTCAAGCTGCGATGTTGCCGACTTTATTTTCACAATACATTACACAGAGGAAGATACAGAAAATTGTACAGCGACATTTTATAATTATACTTATATCATCGGAGTATATCCTAACTTATCAGGTCAAATTGAATATCAGGATGATTGCGTAATCCATTTAAATACCTGCGAACAGTTTGATGTTACTTGGTCAGATGGAGTAAATGCAGGAGAGGGTGTTTCTTACTCTGGTGATTTAGAAGAAGGCGTAATAACGTTCTTAATCACGGATACAGCTGCACCAGGTAATTGCTCATCAATGGAAGTAAATGCAGAAATTAGTTGTGTTGTTCCTTGTAATGATGCAGAGAAAAACGTTTGCATTGATCCAACGTTAACGGCAGAACTTTGCCCAGAATTTTGTGATCTTCCAAATGATGATTATATAATTGTTTCTGCACATACTCAGTATAATTGTAGCCTGCAACTTTTAGGGAATAACTGCATTAACTTTATTCCTGTTCAAGGTTTTACTGGAATATCAAAAGTGGAAATTGTTGCTTGTACACAGATTACATCAAGTGAAATATTATGTGATACAGTTTACTACAACGTTGCTGTTGGTGATTGTGAACAAGCTCCATCGCAAAATGCAACCATAGAAGAAATAAACAACAATTGCGAAATTGAGGACATTAATTTATGTGTTGCACCATATGAAACTGAGGAAATTTGCTTAGATTTCTGTGGCGTAACAAAGGTCATTGTCGATATTAAAAGCTCATTAAATAGCATTGTGGGAATAGAAAATTCTAACTGTATTAATTATATTCCAAATCCTTTTTATGAATCAGGAATTGACGAAATTGAAATCTTTGTTTGCGACTTAGACGTGAATTGTCAAACAGTCAAAATTACAATTGATATAGATCCTGCCTGTTCAAGTAATGCAGAGTCAAGAATGCAAGTTGCAGACTGCGAAAATCTTTTTTCAACGGTATTAACTCCCAACAATGATGGACGAAATGATATTTGGAGAGTAAAAAATACTGGTTCATGCTTTGATGATTACAATGAAATGAAATTAACAATAATAGACAAATTTGGGAATGTGGTTCACCAAACTTTTGATGGCGAATTGCCTCAGTGGGATGGAAAAATTTCAAGAGGCCAACAAGCTGATGAAGGCGTTTATTACTATATTTTACAAGTAATGTCTGATGAAAAAACAATTCCACATACTGGATATATAGAATTGAGGTATTAATAAAATTTTAATGACTCATGAAAGGATTTAGTGGAAACGTTGTTGGTCTTTGGCTGTTGGCTATTGGTGGCTGTTAGCTGTTAGCTGTTGGCTTTTGGCTATTGGTCAAAAGCCAAGTGCCAAAAGCTAAAAGCATTTCCACTAAATTCCTCCATGAGCCATTTTAATCTAAAACTATTGAAGGCAAATAAGATAAATTCTTGTTTGCCTTTTTTCTTTTTATAAAATGCGAGAATGCTTCAATATTTTTTATTGAAGCATCGAAGCATTATATCATTGAAGCATTAAAAAGTAAGGGAAGCGCGGAGGATGAGATTGGCGACGGAGGGGCTAAATATGCGAAACTACGCCCGATGCGAGTGGAAATGTATGGAATGAATTGGAACCGATGATTGGTAAAAAATTTGCCACGCAGCAATCCGTAAAGACGCGATTCATCGCGTCTCCCAAAACGACCAAACCCGTTCCAATTCATTCCATACATTGCAGCGGGCAGCGGGGAGACTACAAGATCGAAGATGATCCTCGCCGTCCCAATCAATTACAAAACTTGAATAACGTAATTGTTTTTTTGTGACATAGTAGTTTTTTTAATAATATTTATACATCTTTGTATCAGTAAAATGAAATTTAAAAAAAACGAAGGTTATATTATATTTACATTTAATGGAAAAGAGTAGTGTAAAAGCGTATTTTTTATTATATGTAAGAAAGTTTACCTAATAACCCTATTTGTTTGTTTTTGAAACATTCAAAATATTTATTCGTAACAAGTTATTAAGGTAATTTTTACCCAAACCATAGCAACTTCACATTAGAGAGATCATTCTGATCTTCTCAATATAAGGCTATATAGTAACCTTGTAGCAAAGGAATAGATCAAAAATAATTGTCCATTTTGATAATTATCTTTTAATTTTCTTTATGCGGCAGCCGATGCTGTTATTTTTCTCAGCAATAGTTTGGATATTCTCTGAAGGTCGGTCCCGTTAAAAATGTCTTACAGAAAATCAAAATATAAACGGTCCGACGATTCGGTCAAACTTGAACACTTTTTTATGAACTATTCCTAAGTTTTGTTAGAAATTTATTTCAACAGCAATAACAACAACTTTTTATAACTTTTTATCAAATTTGGACAATTATTATGAGAACATTCCCTCTTCTGTTCGACATAATGAGTATCAAGACTAGAACACTTTGTACTTATTTATTTTTATTATTATTTTTCCTTCAACCAGCCTTTGCAAATAATTCAGAGGCAGCCTTGATGGATCCCGCCACATTGATGCTTCAATTTGAAACAAATCAAGGTTGTGGCGATTTTTATTGTGCAACTATTCAAATTAAAGTAAAAGAGGAAGGAGAAACAGTACAAATAGGAACCTCCTCTATTTTTGTGGAATACAATGCTAGCGCATTGGATTTTGCAAGTTATACTTCTATACATTTTGATGAAGAAGACATTGCTTGTGTCAATGATCTTTTTTCCCCTTGGCAAACTCAAGGTGTTGATGGTGGTGAGCCTGGAAAAGTCAACATAGTAATGACATTAAGTGAAAATCTCAAAGATTTTAGTTGCCCTGTAATTGTTAGCGATGAATGGCTTGATGTTGGAGTTATTTGCTTTACGATTCTAAACAACAACATGCCTGCGAACATTACTTTTTCGCAAGATCCTGCTAGAACAAATTTTAATATCAATGATCCTAATGACGGTTCTATAACAGTTCCTGTCGATTATGACAATTTAGGTTCTGTTACTGAATCTCCACAAAACGACATCAGTGCGCCTATCATTGGAAATTCTTCTGATACTAATGAACTTTGTTTACCAGAAACAGGGCAGCCCAATTCTATAACATTAGGAATAAATTCACCTTTGCCAAATGGTTTTGTACCTATCTGGCAAAGAGATGGTGTTGATCTGCCTATTTATAATACGATTGATGTAGAAGTAAGCGATTTTTCATTTAATCCTCCCACTTTTGTCATTTATACAGGCGATACCGTAAGGTGGACAAACGTTCAAGGAAATCACAATGTTAACGGAACGCAAGCAGCTTATCCAGCTAATCCTGTCAGTTTTACAAACGGTCCCGCTGCTTCTGCAAATTGGGTTTTTGATCAAGCATTCGATACTCCAGGTGTTTATTTTTATCAAAGCGATCCTGATGTCAATGTTAATATGTCGGGTTCCCTGACTGTTTACGATAATACTTTTCTAAATAGAATAATTTACGAACCAGGTATTTATACCGTTTATTTGCAATCTCTAAATGATCCTTCATGTACTTCTGAAGTTTCTAACGGGTTGGTCATTACACAGCGAGATTGTATGACGAATCAAGAACCTACTTGTCCTTCAGTAAACATCATCAATGATGATCAGACTCATTGCGAGGGCGAGTTTAATGGTTCAGGTTTGGTTTTGAATTGGCAGACTGGAATTGAAATTGGAAATGATCCATCTAGCACTGCTGGAGATATTATTGTTTCAGGATCACCAGTAGGATCAGTAGGATTTCCAACGGCACAGCCTAGTGGAGTTTACGCTGGTGACGGTTGTAATATTGATGTACAATCTTTTTATGCCGCTGTAGAATGTGATTTAGACAATGATGGGGTAGTGGATAGTTATATGGCTACGGGTGAATTTACTTTAAATATTTATCCAGCTCCTCAAGCACCAACCATTGTATCATCTTATAATGCTAGTGACCAAACTTGTGGTTTTTTCTTTACTGCTGCTTGCCCTGATGATATTTTGGATTATGATATAACTACATTGACTACTGTTACTTGCGCAGAGGAAAACCTTTCGAGTATTTCAGTAGATGTATCTAATGGCAATAACTGCTCTAGCTCCTTTATAGTTGAAAGAACAAATTGTCAAGAATGTAATGGCAATGGATGTCAGCCAGTTACCTCAAATGAATCGGCTTCAGATGCTGCTTGTACAGGAACAGTGGTAGATTTTAATAGTTATTTAACAAATACACCAGGCACTTTTACTTGGTCTATGAATGGCAATTCTATTGCTAACCCATCAAGCTATGAATTAACCGCAACTGGTTGTGCAAACAATACTTTTGTTATTGATGGATATTACACAGAAAACGTAACAGGTTGTGTAGATGAATATTTTATAGAAATAAGTTTTACTGTTTATCCAGAAATAAATGCAACAGTGGAAGAAGCTAGTTGCAGTGTTACTTTAAATGGTGCTTGTGCAAATTACGAAGTAATTTGGACGGATAATTTAGGAAACAGTGGAGCAGGAACAAGTTATACTGCTGAGTTTTCAGAATCAGGAGATGTTGCATTTATAGTGACAAATCCAGATGCTACTGGAAGTTGTTCTTCTAAGCAATTTCAAGGAGTTTTTGACTGCGTGAGCTGCCCTACAGAAGTGGTAGAAACCAACCCTAATGCAATACCAGTTTGCGCAGGAGAAGAAAACGACTTAAATATTTATGATCCAGAAAATACAATTGTCGAATGGTTTGATGCTGACGGAAACGAAGTGGTAGATGGTTTGGTAACATTTGAAAACAATAGTTGTGAAATTTCATCAACCCGTTTTGAAGGATTTTATCAGGCGAACGAAGGTAGTTGCGTTATAGAATATAATATTCACCTAGATTTGGGCATTCATCCAAATCAAAGACCAAATATTGTTGCAAACGGATGTACCATTGATTTGGAAAATCTCTGCGAGCATTACTCGGTTTCTTGGATCGATTCTCAAGGAAATATGGGCAATGGTCCAAACTTTATTGCAGAGAGTGGAACAACTGGAAATGTAACATTTAGATTATTAAATGAAGAAGGACAATGCGATGTCTATGAAATAGATGCCAATTATAATTGTACAGATACCACTTGCGAAATTGACTCAACTTTAGCTATGAAAGTTGTTACAGTTTGTCAAGGTCTGAATATAAACTTAAATGATTATTGTGAAACTCCTGATGGTGTAAATGCTATATGGGAGCAAGAATTAGCAGATGGAACTTTACAGGAAATTAATCCAAATAGTGTTATTACAGAAACAGAATCTTGTAGTGTGGGTACTACCAATTATTATATAAATTATGTCAATAATACCAATGGATGTGAAATCACTTATAGTCAAAAAGTTAAGTTGAGAATCTATCCAGAAATCACAGCTGAGATTGTAAATGATGCCTGTACTGTTTCATTAAACCAAGTATGTGCCAATTACGATGTTCAATGGGAAGACAGTTTTGGCAATACTGGTTCTGGAGCAACCTATTCTGGCGATTCTGGTAATGAAGGCAATGTGTCATTTACCGTTACTTTTGCAAATGGAATTGAAGATTGCAATACAAAACAATTTGTTGTTGCATATGCTTGTGATCCAGCTTGTACGCAAACAGTTGTATTAGATCAATTAAACACAGATATTTGCTCTGGGCAAGTAATCAACTTATATGATTATTTTGATATTCCTGCCAATACAGAATTTGATTTGGCTTTTGGAAATGGACAAGCAATAAATTCTCCAACAGCATTTACCATGAATACAACAAAATGTACTGGTGCTAACAGATTTGTGGCTTTAGAATATACCAAACAAGAGAACGATTGTGAAGTTACATATTCTCAAAGACTACTAATTCATACTCACCCAGAAATTGTTGCAAACATTTCATTAAATGAATGCACAGTAGAATTAACTGACTATTGTGATGGTTTTACTATAACTTGGACCGATGATTTGGGAAATAGCGGCAACGGTGCTGTTTACAATGCTCCTGATAATTCTGCTGGAACAGTTTTGTTTACAATAGAAAATCCAGTTGCACTTCAAGCTTGTCAATCAGAGACTTTTGAGGCTGATTTTGAATGCAATCTTTGCTTTCCATTTGGTGGCTCATTCTTTGAAACTGTTTCTGTTTGCTCAAATGGAATCATTCATTTAGATAGCTTTTTACCTGATGGTATAAATGCTAATTGGACAGATCAAAATGGAGTCAAAGTTGAAATGTCAAGTTTAGAGTTTTATACAGAAGAATGCGATGGTTCAGTATTTACTTACCACGCAGAATATTTTTCTCAAGATGGAAATTGCACAGTGAACTATGATAAAACAATAGAAGTAACTGTTTATCCAGCACTTGATATTGATATTGTAAATGTTGCTTGCGCAGTAGAAATGCAATTGGCTTGTCCAAACTTTGAAATGTCTTGGGAAGATACTTTTGGAAATTCTGGAACAGACAAGAATTACTTTGCAGAAGGTGGAACTAGTGGAAACATAACAGTGACAGTTTCAAACCCTACTGCTCCAATTAATTGTGATATGGAAAAAACAATTTTGTTTGACTGTCCTGGAGTTGATGCTTCAGAAATTGATTTAGAAGTTGCAGTTACAATAGATAATATACAAGGAGAATACAATATTGGTGACAATGTTAATTTTATCGTTGCTGTTAAAAACACCTCTTCTGTAAATGCAACCAATATAGTTGTGTTAAATTTATTGCCAGCAGGAATAGCTTATGATGGTCATCTTCCATCTTCTGGTGGATACAGCCCGTTAAATGGTTACTGGAACATTCCAGAACTTTCGGGAAGCAGTGTTGCAACCCTTGTTGTTCAAGGAATATTAACAGAAAATGGAGATGTAATAAATGCAGTAGAAATAATATCTGTCGATCAAAATGATGGCGATTCTACACCAGGAAACAACAACACGGTGGAAGATGATTACAGCAGTGTATTACTAAAAGTCGTTCCTACAGCTGAAGTTTGCATTCCAAATGATTGTGGTGATAAAGACTATAAATGCATCAAAGCAACCGCTTTAACAGAAATTTGCGTTGAGTTTTGCGGTTTAACAATGCCTTGTGATGTCACCAGTGCCATTTCAGAAAATGGCTCTCCAACATTGATCAACCAAGGTTGCTTTATGATTGATCCTTCAAATGCGGCAATCGCAGCAGGTCACGAAATGGTGGCTTTAGAGGGAGAAGATTTTGATGGCAATTGTGCTGTAATGATGCTTCACATTCCAATTGGAAATTGTGGTCCAGCCATACAAGCAGAAGACGATTTTTATTACGTCTCTAGTTCAGAAGAAACAGTACTTGACGTTATTGAAAATGACAACGGTGGTGGAATTCAAGTTTGTGAAATCTTAGAAGCTCCTGAAAAAGGAACGGTTGAAATTACAGGAAATGAAATCTCATATACTCCAAATGCAAATGCTTCAGGAACGGATTATTTGGTCTATGAAGTTTGCGATGAATTTGGTGGAATTTCTTCCGCAAGCATTTACCTAGTATTCTCACAAGCGGCAGCATGTGAAATTGAAGACATATATTCTTGTACTAGCAATACATCCTCACTTGTTCTTTGCATCAACTTCTGTGGAAACAATATGGAAGTAGAAAACATCAATACCTCATTAGGGTCAAATGCACAAATGTTAACCAATCGTTGTTTTAAATATACACCAAAGGCAAATAGCAGTGGAGAAGAACACATTTCGATTGAAGGATGCAATTTTACAGGAGAATGCGAAACCGTTCATGCTTATATTGAAATATCAGACAATTGTGATAGCGATAGATTAGCAGATCCAAGCATCAATTTATTTGACAACATCGCAGCTTGTGAAATATCAATTCCAACAATCATTACACCAAACAATGACGGAGTAAATGACGTGTTAGAATCTAAAGCACTTTACGATTGTTACCGCAACATGGAATTTGAATTCTGCATATTTAACAGAAACGGACAAGTTGTTCACAAGTTAAACCAAGAAGATTTCAACGGCATTCTATGGAATCAAAATATGGATATGATGAATGAGGGCGTTTATTACTACACGCTTACAATTACCGACGATGTAAATAGAAAATCCCAATCAGGCTACATCGAATTAAGAAAATAAGTTTTATATTTAATAATTAAGGCTCAGGGAGGAATTTAGTGGAAAAGCTTTTAGCTTTTAGCTTTTGGCACTTGGCTTTTGACCAATAGCCAACAGCCACCCAATAAATAGCCAAAGACCAACATCGTTTCCACTAAATCCTTTCATGAGCCATAATTAATTTAATGATACTAAGAAAAAATAGGTGTCAATCAAGTGTTTATATCTACTTGAAAGATGCTGATCAATTCCCCTTATAATTTTTTTCAAAGTGTTCTGAAGCCATGCTCTTTATATAGAGTGTGGCTTTTTTGTGTGAACTGGCTGGCTATCAACCATTTTTACAAAATCTTTCAGCCTTCTATTAATAAAAAGCCACATGGTTGTACTATGCGGCTCTTTATCACCTATTGAAGACCAAAATTTGTTATAAAAATTTTGTCTTGATTAATAATTCGATTTTACTTATTAATTTCATCCATTAATTTTTTCATCTCTTTGTTTCCTTTCATATTAATCAAACCAGTGGTAAATATGTCTAATTCATCATCATTCAAATCTGGATTATCCTCTTTAATCGTTTGTCGTAATCCTATAATATCATTTCTCTTAATCAAAGTTCCAACTTCAGCAGCAGGTCTCATTATTATTGGGGGAGCACTTTCAACAATATTTTGAGTCTTTCCACTTGCTGTTGGAAGCCCATACGAAATTTGGTCAAAATCTAACTCATTATCAGTTGAATTAGCGGGATAATCATTGTCTAAAAAAGTTCCTCTTGTTTCAGGAGTAATCAAAATATCAGCTTCAGGAGTAGAACATAAAAAAGAACGTCTTTGTTTGATCTCTACAAACCCTCTGATTTCTAAATCTGGATTTGGATTGTTGATAAAAGGAAATACATTTGGTAGAACAGTTATTAGCCCTGTTTGCTTTGGATTTAACTTAAAGCTTTCAGTTCTATATTCTGTGAAATTTGGATTTGAATTTGAGGATAATGGACTTAATGTTAATATTGAATTATTTATATTGCCATTGTCAAATATAACCAGAGCATTAGCATTATTAAGTGCTCTATTTCCACTTGAAGTAGGAATGGTTAATTTAAGATATAAAGTTATTCCATTGCTTTCTAAGTTGGAAACCATTAAAAAATATCCTTGAACAACTCTTCTGAATACTGATGATTCATTTATAGAAACATTATTGGGGGCAGTAGCAATTCTTTTAATTAGAAGCTCAAAATTTGAAACAATCATAGTTATTGATTTTCGGTTATGCTTACTCTTTACACTTTTCAGCAATCGTGCTAATTATATATTTATAGTCACTGAATTAGTATGACTTTTGCTTTTAGGGATGTTGAATTAATAAATGATTGATTTTCAACAAAGAGATTTTTTTAAATGTCAAAGTTGAAAACGAACAGTTATTAATTCTGCATCCCTTAATGAAAGCTAGCAACCGTATCTCCGCATTGCAATTACCCACAGATAAACTGTATTGCAACTACCCCTTATCTTTTTCAATCCTATTGGTTTTTAAGTATTTAGTTTGTAGGAATAGAAAATAGATTGCTGTTGTTCATTTCATAAATATCAGGTTTTTGATATACAACAAACTTACACCATTAAAATACTACCTACAAGATCACTTTAGTTATCAAAGTATTTAGAATGCATGATTAGCATAATCTGGTACTCTTTTTAAGAGCGTGGTTTTTTGTTTTAGAAAAGTTTTATAAACGCGATAGTAGTAAATATTATCACATTAATTAGGATGTGTCTTGAATAGCAAATATATTACATTTCGCAATAAGAGATAAAGTAGATAGTCAAGCTTCAAATAGAAACTTGAAACCTAGGAAAAGCGCATACGAATTGCGAATAGTGGAATTACAAATTAACACGCTGAATTGCACAAACCAAATATGAATAGTAATTAATTTTTTTAGACCATATAATTTGGAGGAGCGTGAAATATGAAAAATTTATTTGAATCCTCCTACTGATGAAGTAAATTTGCCTGAGCAACTAGCTGATTGCTTTAAATATTATAATATTGAAGGAAGGCATTCTTATATTTGGGATAACTTTCCAATTCAGTATTAATAATGCTTTGAATAAGAGTGTTATCCATAAAAAAATGTCGAGTCACGGTCGATTGTGTTGTTGTCGTAAATTATATGTTGATCCCGAACTTACTATCAGTGGCACAGTGTTTGTCTGAATCGTTACATACCATTTTGATAATCAATTATAAATATAAAATAAAAAGATATAGGTGAAAATAAAGTTTATTACATTCATTTTAATATTATTAAGTATTCCATCATTTGCACAAACAATTACAGGAAAAGTAGTAGACGAATACAATCAACCTATTTCAGATACTAATATTCTCAACAAGAAAACTGATAATCATACACATTCAAATGAAAAGGGTGAATTCACTTTGGAGAATTGTTCTATTGGAGACACTTTGCAAATTTCCTTTATTGGTTTTCAACCTGAACTGATCGAAATAAAAAGTTTAAATCAATCTTTAACTATCGTCTTATACGAAAAAATCATCAGTTTGGATGAAATAACTATTTCACCTAAACTAGATGCAGTCCAAATTATTAGTGATATTGACATCCAAACCAATCCTGTAAACTCCTCACAAGATATTTTACGAAAAGTGCCAGGCCTCTTTATTGGCCAACACGCTGGTGGTGGTAAAGCAGAACAAATATTTTTGAGAGGTTTTGACATTGACCACGGTACAGATATAAATGTAAAAATTGATGGGCTTCCTGTAAATATGGTGTCACACGCACATGGACAAGGATATGCCGATTTGCATTTTGTGATTCCCGAGACTATAAATAAAATTGACTTTGGCAAAGGACCTTATTACGAAAACAAAGGCAATTTTAATACTGCAGGTTACATAGATTTTATGACCAAACAAAAATTGGAAAGCAGTTCTGTTAAATTGGAAGCAGGTCAATTTGATACCTATAGGTTATTGGGAATGTTCGATTTATTAGAAAATAACAAGCACAATGCCTATGTTGCTACTGAGTTTTTATCAACTGATGGGTATTTTGATAGTCCTCAAAACTTTAATAGAATAAATCTATTTGGGAAATATTCTGGTAAACTTACTAACACTGACTTATTAGAAATTACAGCTTCCCATTTTGATAGCAAATGGGATGCATCTGGACAAGTACCACAGCGAGCAGTTGAAAGTGGTTTAATTTCACGCTTTGGTTCCATAGATGATACAGAAGGAGGAGTTACTTCGCGTAATAATCTAATGGTAAAGTATAATAAAATTCTTGATGGACTCTCATCAATTAAAAGCAAAATTTATCTAAGTCAGTATGATTTCGAACTCTATTCAAACTTTACGTTTTTTCTAGAAGATCCTATAAATGGAGACCAAATAAGGCAAAAAGAAAACCGAATAATTTATGGATTAAATACTGAATATGATAAATCATTTTCACGCGGAACCATAAAAGGAAATTTGCAAGCAGGGGTAAGTCTGCGAAATGACCGAAGTAAAGACAACGAACTTTCGCATACGGCAAACAGAAGCGAAACCTTAGAACAAATACAACTAGGAGATATTAACGAAACCAACTTAGGTGCTTATTTAGGTACAACAATTGATGTGGACAATTGGACTTTCAACCCTTCAATTCGAGCAGATTATTTTGATTTTCAATACAATGATAAATTAGTTTCTACATACAAAACACAGGAACAAACCAAAGCCATTTTAAGTCCAAAACTCAACATTCTTTACAATCCAACAAGCGACTTACAACTGTACTTAAAAACAGGAAAAGGCTTCCACTCAAATGACACTAGGGTAGTAGTAGTCGAAAAAGACAAAAAAGTCCTACCTGCTGCTTACGGTTTTGATGTGGGTTATATTTGGAAGCCTACCCCTAAAATGTTTTTAAATATGGCGTATTGGTATTTATACCTAGAGCAAGAGTTTGTGTATGTAGGAGACGCGGGAATTGTTGAGCCAAGTGGAAAAACAAGACGACAAGGAATAGAGTTAAGCTATCGCTATCAGCCTTTACAGTGGTTCTATTTGAATTTGGATGCCAACTATACTCATGCTCGTGCCATTAATGAATCTGAGGGAGAAGATTATATTCCATTAGCACCTGATTTTACTTTGGTAAGTGGTTTGAATTTTTTGTTTAAATCAGGACTTTATGGAAGTATAAATGTTCGTCATTTAGCCAATCGACCTGCCAATGAAGACAATTCCATAGTAGCCAAAGGATACACTGTTACGGATTTGAATGTGGGTTACAAATGGAAAAAAACGACCCTGGGAATACAAATTCAAAACTTGTTTGATACAGAATGGAATGAAACACAGTTTGCAACCGAATCAAGATTGCAAAATGAAATGGAATCTGTGGAAGAAATACATTTTACACCAGGAACTCCATTTTTTCTTAAAGCAATAATTCAATATAATTTTTAAATAAAAATGGTATGCAAAAGTTCGGTTTCGTAATTCGCATTTGAACAGTTTTTATTTTTTTTGAAAAAAAAATTTTTTTTGGGAATGTTTTTACATGTAATTGCGTTACTAATAAGTGAGAGGTATATCTCAATGTTATAAACAAAAATAAATAAACAACAAATGAAAAACGGATTAACATCGCTTTTGACGGGAATCGTTCTTGGCGGAGCGGCAGCTTTATTATTAGCACCTGAAAAGGGTGAGAATACTCGTAAAAAAATTAAGTCAAAAGCACAGGATTTAGCCAAAGAATTAGAAAAACAAGCTGAAAAAGGCAAAGAGCAGTTTGGTGATCTTAAAGAAAATGGCGAGCTAAAAATGAAAGATTGGAAAACAGCAGCACAGGAAAAAGTTGAAAATGTAACTAAAAATTACAATAGTACTGCAAATAATGCTGTATAGAGTTTTTTACAAAACAAGAAAATCTTAACTTTAAACCCAAAGCAATTTTGCTTTGGGTTTTCTATTAGGTAAACTAACTTTAATTTACCTCATAATAAAAATGTTAAGTAATGAGTAATAATGGTGATACTAAATCACTTGGGAAAACTTTTCTTGATGCTGGTAAAAGCCTTCTTCAAAATCGAATTCAAACCCAAGTACATGATTATAAACTGGTCAGTATTGAAAAGGGATCAAAGATAGCTGCTTCGGTAATTGTAACAGTCATTCAAGTTCTCATGTTTGCCTTGTTTTGGATATTCAGTTGCTTTACCTTGGGTTTCTGGCTATCTTATAAAGTATGGGGTTCTTTTCTTTTAGGCTTTGGAGCCATTGCAATTGGGCATTTGGTTTTACTTTTCGTTGCTTTTATATTGGGAAAACCAGTAAGGTATCTTATCAAAACATCTTTATTAGCTAAATTAAGAGAAGATTAATGTTTTTTGACCACGACGATATTCACTTCGAAAGAGTGCGAGCCAAACAAAGAATGCTTGAAAAAGAAGAATCTATTCTTTTTGGTTTCATTGGTAATTTTTTTCAAACCCTCTTTGATAAATCCAACAAAAAAAAATCTTCTAAGATTGAAAATAGGAAAGTTTCTAAGAAAAAACTATCTGAGAAACAAGTCCAAGCGGCAAGTCTTGGCGCAGTATCCAACAATTCTAGCACAAGAAACGCTTTGTTTTTAATTGCAATAGCTGGAGTCGCAGCAGCAGCTACTTATATTGTCGCTAAAAAAGTCTATTCTGATGAAAAGTAATTAATCAAAAATACGCTGCATTGCCTTTTTCCATTCTTACTTTTTATCTGTATTTGTACTTCTCATACAACCACCATAATACACATTATTCTCATTTTTTGTCAAACTCTAGTCTTTCTATTGTCTTGAAAACGAATATGATATGAAAGAAAAACCTAATTTTAAGAAGAAAGAAGTGTCCTGTGAATTGTCCAGAAAAAAGTCCAGTGTTGTATACTAATTGATAATTTTTAGGACAGGGATTGTCTGATAATTTCAAAAATTATTAATCGCAATGTGTAAAATTATGGCTATCAATCTATTTTATTGGTATTCCCATTTTGGCACAGTTGTTGCCCCTTATTGATCAGCCAAGCTATTGTAAACCACTTCTGAAGTTATTACAATACACAAAATAAAGTAAAGAAATAATAGGAATTTTCTGACACAAGTCAGAATAGGCATTTTATTAAAAATTTCTTACTTCTTGACAGTCTGATATGCCAATAGATAGAGATGCTATCTGTGTTGTCAGAGTAACTGAGAAGATAGTAAGGTTAGTAGTGATGTGGGAAACCCTATCGTTTATCGGTAGGGTTTTTTTTATACTCCAAATTGAAGAATCGTATAAGTCTCAATATTGACAAACCAGTCAAAAAGTAATTCGTAGCACTGTCGCCAAAGGTCGGACCAGCTTGACTAATCTCCGAATGTCAAGCCATTCGCAAATCAAAAAATATTTATTAGATTATTTATCTCCAAGTACTTACCAATCCTTTTTTGTAAATTTGTAACTTTTGAAAAAAATACAAACATAAAACAAGTTTTAGCTTATGGTTATTGCCGTGATTGCGATATTTGTGATTGGATACTTAGCGATAGTTTTCGAACATCCACTCAAATTAGATAAAACCGTTCCAGCCCTGATAATGGGTGCTCTTGCTTGGGCAGCAATATCATTGGGACATCTTGAAGTGGTAGGACACGACCATCATTTAGGAGAATTAGAAGGGGTCTTACTTCATCACCTCGGAAAAATTGCTGAAATTCTCTTTTTCTTAATCGGTGCGATGACCATCGTAGAATTGGTAGGTCTTCACAAAGGTTTCTCAATTATTACCAATAAGATCGATACAACCAGTAAGAAAAAAATGCTCTTGTTGATCTGTATTTTAGCATTTTTCCTTTCCGCTACCTTAGACAACCTAGCCTCTACAATTGTATTGGTTGCTTTACTTAGAAAATTAGTTCCTCAAAGAGAAGAGCGACTTTGGTTTGTGAGTATGGCAGTTATTGCGGCAAATGCTGGAGGAGCTTGGTCTCCTATTGGTGACGTAACGACTACCATGTTATGGATTGGTGAAAAAGTATCCACAGGAGGATTGATAACACATCTTGTACTGCCTTCAATTGTGTGTATTGCTGTGCCAGGGGTAATTGCTAGTTTTATGAAGCCATTTCAAGGAAATATTACCAGAGGTAATGTAGAGCTTGATGATGTATCTGAAAAGGAACTAAAGAGACTTTCTAGTAAAACCATGCTAGTCGTTGGGGTAGGGGCATTGGTTTCTGTTCCAATATTTAAGACTTTGACACATCTACCTCCTTATATGGGAATGATGTTGGCATTGGGTGTTGTTTGGTTGGTTTCAGAACTCATTCACCCAGAAGAAGATTTTGAAGAAGAGGAACATCAAGATGCACACAGTGAAGGTGGACATGTTAAAACAAATGCTCACGAAGCATTATCGAGAATAGAAATGTCTAGTATTTTATTTTTCCTAGGTATTTTGGTTTCTGTTGCCGCCCTTGAATCTGTCGCTGTAATGGGTGCAGGTGGACATATGGTTGGTTTACTTAAAAGTGCAGCCGAATGGCTTCAACACACTTTGCCAAATCAGGATATTGTTATAATGGTGCTCGGTTTCTTATCTGCACTGATAGACAATGTTCCGTTGGTTGCTGCAACAATGGGAATGTACACTGCACCAACGGATGCCAGTTTATGGCACTTCATCGCCTTCTCTGCTGGAACAGGTGGTTCTATGTTGATCATTGGTTCTGCTGCAGGAGTGGCTGCAATGGGAATGGAAAGAATAGATTTTATCTGGTATTTAAAAAATGTGGGTTGGTTGGCGTTCTTAGGATTTGCCGCAGGCTGTGCAGTTTTCATAGCGATGAAATACCTGGTTTTCTAGATATGGTAAAATGTTTTTTTTAATAAAAATAGAGTAAGAAAAAAATCCCAACATCAAAATTGATGTTGGGATTTTTTTGTTTAAGATTTACTACTTACTTATATTGAGTTATGGGTATGAAAATTAAATTTTTTATAGCGTGTGCAATGTTTATTGTTTTCTTGCCTAGTTGTATTACTACAAGAACCTTAATATCAACAGTAGAAAAGAATGAGGAGTTGGTTTTGCAAGGCTGTAAGAACATCATTGAGAATATTGATGCCATAAATTCAAATCAAATGGATATAATGTCTGTACCTTATGAGTCTAGACAGATACAGAAGTTATTTCAAAATAAATTAAAGGTAGACTATGTTTTGTATCTTCCTAATGATAGCATTTTAAAGCTCACCAGCGAAGGTCCAACAATACTCAATACCATCCACCATATAGATGTTTACATTGGGGAAAAGTATATGATTTTTAAACCTACTGAGACCAATTCTATTTACGGTTCTGCTAGGAATATAACACCTCAAATAATATATTATAAAACCAGCTATTATTAGTGATGTTTAAGGGCGTTAGGCGTTAGAGGTGTAGAACATGCTTACAAATATGTCTTTAAAATCAATTTTTCCGTCAACTGTTTAATTGTCAACCCTTTTTGTTCGTGTTTTTTAATATCTTTACGGGAACACCCAGCAGACTAGAAGAAATCAAATCATTATTAAACAATAATTTACATTTCATTATGAAAAAACTATTATGCTCTTTTGTCGTGATGCTACTATCGCTCATGGCTTACTCTCAATGCGGCAATTTATATATTGCTGGAGTAATTGATGGTCCACTTATAGGTGGAACGCCAAAAGCTGTACAATTGTGTGCTTCTGGTAATATTACAGATTTAAGTATTTATGGTGTTGGTACTGCCAATAATGGTGGCGGAACGGATGGTGAAGAATTTACTCTTCCCAATGGTACTTTAACTATAGGTGACTGTGTTTGGATTGCCTCTGAAAGTACAGAATTTACTAATTTCTTTGGTTTTGCTCCTTGTTACACAAGTGGAGCATTAAACGTGAATGGAAACGATGCCATCGAGCTTTTTTGCAGCGGATCTGTTGTAGATATTTTTGGAGACGTTGCAGTGAATGGAACAGGTCAGCCGTGGGAATATATGGATGGTTGGGCAGTTTCGGGAGATGCTGTTGCCAATCCTACTTTTACAGTATCAGAATGGTCGTTTTCTGGAGTAGATGCTTTAGATGGTGAGATCAATAATCTATTGGCTGCTACTCCTTATCCAAATGCTACTGCCGATTGTCCTCTTGTAGTATTGGATTGTCCAGGCTTAGGAAATATCGGAGATTTCTGTGATGATGGAGATTCTTTAACAGTCAATGATTTGATTGATATAAATTGTATGTGCGTGGGAGAGCTTGAAGTATTTGACTGTCCAACAGAAATGGCAAACTTTGGTGATCCTTGTGAGGATATGAATGCTGCTACATCAAATGATGTTATACAAGGTGATTGTTCTTGTGCAGGAGTTGCGGCAGGAGTTTGTCCAGCAGGAGCATTTATCAATGAATTCCACTATGACAATGCAGGAACAGATTTAAATGAGTTTGTAGAAATCGCAGTTCCAGTTGGAAGCGATGGAACCCAAATAATTATTACTTTGTATAATGGTGGAACAGGAGCAGAATACAATAGT
>Ga0079203_1001316_pt1 | contig 18469 bp, 9 predicted proteins | sample PorBlaMBantryBay_FD_68602 | JGI IMG/M metagenome (GOLD analysis project Ga0079203, IMG submission 68602) | Marine algae microbial communities from Bantry Bay - Bantry Bay, Ireland | ecosystem: Host-associated > Algae > Red algae > Blade | place: Bantry Bay, Ireland
GTTTGATCGACACCTTCTGCGATAAAATCTGCAGGGTAGGTTGTTCCTTTATTAATTAAATCTTTATTTTCAAAGGGGTAATGCCATTGTGCGTATGGCATAGAGCCAGAATCGAACCAAACATCGATTAAATCACTTTCACGGAACATTTTTTGTCCTGAAGGCGATACTAACACCACCTCATCTACAATATTTTTATGTAAATCTATTTTTGCGTAATTAGTTTCGGAATTGTTTCCAACTTCAAAATCTGCAAAAATATCAGCTTTTAAAACACCTGCTGAAACCGCTTTTTGCATTTCAGCTTTTAACTCTTCAACAGAGCCAATACAAAGTTCCTCTTTACCATCTTCAGTGCGCCAAATTGGCAATGGGATTCCCCAATATCGGGAACGCGATAAATTCCAATCGTTTGCATTTGCCAACCAATTGCCGAAACGTCCTTCGCCAGTTGATTTAGGCTTCCAGTTTATGGTTGTGTTAAGTTCATGCATACGCACTTTAACATCGGTTATTTTTATAAACCAAGAATCTAAGGGGTAGTATAGAATTGGCTTATCAGTTCTCCAACAATTTGGGTAGCTGTGCTTATACTTTTCAACCTTAAAGGCTTTATTTTCAATTTTAAGCTTGATGGCAATTTCTACATCCACAGATTTTTCTGGTGCTTCGCCATCTGCATAATATTCATTCTTAACATATTTACCAGCAAACTCGGTAACCTCTGGCCTAAAACGCCCTTGTAAATCCACCAACGGCACTAAATTATCATGTACATCTTTTACCAACATTGGAGGGATTTCTGGTGTTGCTTGTTTGGCAACCAAAGCATCATCAGCTCCAAAAGTTGGTGCTGTGTGTACTATTCCTGTTCCATCTTCGGTGGTTACAAAATCTCCAGAAATGACTCTAAAAGCGTCCTGAGGATTATCGTTTGGTAATACGTAATCCAATAATTGTTCGTATTTGATTCCTACCAAATCTATTCCCTTACATTCCGCAGCAATTAAAAAAGGAATTTTTTTGTCTTCCTTTGAAAATTTTCTCAACTTAGAAACATTATCGGTCTGAATATATTTTTTATCAAATTGCTTACCTACTAAATTCTTGGCAAGAATAACGTGCATAGGTTCAAACGTATATTGATTATATGTCGAGACAATTACATAATCAATTTTATTGCCAACAGTTAGTGCTGTGTTACTTGGCAATGTCCAAGGAGTTGTTGTCCAAGCTAAAAAATAAGCTTCTCCCGCCCCTTCCAAAGGAGAAGGGATTTTAAAAGCGTCCCACACAGAATGTGTTCCCGATTTTGGGGTTAGTGGGATTTTAAACTGCGCCACAATAGTCGTATCCGTAACATCTTGATATGTTCCTGGTTGGTTAAGCTCATGCGAACTTAATCCTGTTCCTGCTTTTGGTGAATAAGGCTGGATGGTATAACCTTTGTACATTAAGTTTTTATTGTAAATCTGCTTTAAGAGCCACCAGACAGATTCCATATATTTAGGCTCATAAGTAATATAAGGATCATCCATATCAACCCAATACCCCATTTTTTGAGTCAAATCATTCCAAACATCTGTGTAACGCATTACTGCTGTTCTACAAGCTGCATTATAATCTTCAACAGAAATGGTTTTACCAATATCTTCTTTAGTTATTCCCAATTCTTTTTCTACACCCAATTCAATTGGTAACCCATGCGTATCCCAACCTGCTTTTCGCTTTACTTGAAAGCCTTTCATGGTTTTATAACGTGGAAAAATATCTTTTATAGCACGTGCTAAAACGTGGTGTACTCCTGGAAGACCATTTGCAGAAGGTGGACCTTCATAAAACACGTATGATGCTGCACCCTCTTTAGAGGATACACTTTTTTCAAAAATGTTGTTTTCTTGCCAATATTGTAGTATATCCTTAGCTACATTTGGTAAGTCAAGTCCTTTATATTCAGGAAATTTAGCGCTCATTTATTGTTGATTCTTATAAGTTCGCGAATTTAATGATTTATACTAATTTAATTATGAAATATTTATTTTAAAAACAAAAAAAGACTACTTTTTTCAAGTAGTCCCTTTACATATTTATAGGTTTTAATTGTTAATTCACGACAATTTTTTTAGTTAATACCTTATTTGCTTCAGTTCTTAAACAAATAATATATGTTCCTGTACTGATAGTTTTGATCTGTATTCCATTTGTTAACCTTTCATTTGAAACATCATGTAACTCAAATATTACCTGTCCTCTCATATTTATTAAGGACAATTTACTTACATGACTACCCAATTCTTTAGCAAAAAAAGTGTTCGTTTTGTTTTGATAATATAAATTCTCTTTTGGAGACGCTTTCCCTTCCGTACTTAAAGTATTTGATTCTTTTTGAAAAACAATTTTAAACCTATCATTAAAAATTCCTGCTACAGACGAGAATTCGTATGGTCCTTCTAGTTTTAAGTCGTGATAATTCTCTGTTTGATTATCTAATAAGTACACTTCTTGATGCTCAGGGAAACCAGTAAAAATTTTAGCTTCAATAGCATATGTTAATTTACCATCTGATTGAAAATTAAGATCTATTACTTTTTCTGGAGTTATATTAGAAAACCCTTGAATTACTGTTGGTAAATTATTTAAAGTCATGGTCAAATCATTTACAAACGTTTCAGATGCCATGGCATCATATCCATAATCAAAACCATCTGTAGTCAGATCGCTGAATCCTAAAACCATTTCTCTGCCTAATCCGTTATTGGTAGTAAACTCTAATTTTATTTTTTCGATACTATCTGTTGTTTTTGCATCAGCTCTTTTTTGTTTTTTATTACTTGTTTCAGATTTGAAGAATACAGATTCTCCAATAGCTTCTTTTTTAAAGATGCGCTGTCCGTTATTGAATACGATGTTTCCTGTAGAAGCTATTATTTCCACCATAAAACTTTGTGCTACAGGAATAAACTGAGTTGGTATTTTTGAGCCTCCCTGATATCCTGTTGCGTCTCCATCAAGCCCTATAAACTGGTAAGCCCTTACTTTACCCATGAGGTTTAAAGTAGCATAACCACCTTGATAATCTCTTAATACATGGGTGCTTCCCGCCCATTGCTCCCATAAATAAATGGTTCCTGAGATGACTGTGGCATTATCGGCTATAAATTGATGTGCATCTATAGCTGATGGATATGGATTTCCGAGCAAATATTCAGTTTTACTATCACCCCCTATAGATCCTGAGCCGCCTACATCGCTCGCGCTTAAAAGGATCGTACCGTTATTGGGCTTACCTTCAAAAATATATTGATATAGAGAACCCCCTCCTTTTTGAGTATACCCAAGACCTGGTGCTAATGGTGTATTTTCATCAAATTTTTTCCAATTCCAATAAGTAACGCCATTTATATAAGTATAAAACCAATAATTACTTATAAATCCATTTTGATCGTATGCAGTTGTATATTGTACTGGCAACCCAGAAGCATCTTTAAGCATGTTTAGACTAAAAGCTGAATTGTTTGTGTTATTAAGCATGGAGTTATTATCCGTTAAGGCTGTAGAGCTTATTGCGCCCACGGGCGAACTCCAATAATTATACCTATAAGGATTAGAGGCTCCTTCTTGTCGCCTTAATATTTTCCCTAAAGACGAGGTTACTAAATCACTTGTAGGGGTTTGTATTAATTGGGAATCTCCTATTAAATCTAAGGTACCATTTAGTTCAAAATACCAACTATTTTGCACTAAATTATCAGAATTTACTGTTAGGGTTTTTCCACTATCGATAATTAGCCCTAAACTTTTAGCTTCATGACTAGCAATAACATCATGTTGAATATGTACTATACTCCAATCTTTATTATCTGTAATATCATCAATATCCCATACATTACCATGCAGCCAAGTATTTTCATTAGTCCAAACCCCATCATTTATGGTAGCATAAGGCATTGGAGCAGTTTGATCCTGAACTGTCGTTATGTTATGCAATGTAACATCATTTAAATTACCTGAATAGTCTATGGTTTTATTATTGACTATATCAGTCATTGGATAATATCCTTGTAAATTATTCCATGATACTTTAGAGCCTGTATTTAAATCTTCAATATCCTTAGGTATTATACTTCCTCTTACATATCCTGAATTATTCTCAATTTCTTGATATACCATTTGTTGAATTTGTGCATCTGTTAATGCTGAATTAAAAATTCTAACTTCATCAATATTTCCATTAAGATGCCCAAAACCTGCAACACTCGTATTTGTTGGATACCTACCAATAGTAAACTCTCTAGTTGAATAAATATGAGGCGAACCATTAAAATTTTTTGTTAACAATTCTGAATCTAAATTAGCATCTGTTGTCGTACCTACTAATTTGCCGTTAACATATAATTTAACCGTTTGGTCTGCAGCACTAAAAACCCCTGTTAAATGATACCATAAATCATTATCTAAACTAACGTTGTATGATGGGTCTGGTTGTACTTGAATATTATTTGAAGGAAAATTACTTGAAGCTGTTATCTGATCTTGAGTAACAACATAGAACGCAGGAGTTCTAGCCTTAGTAATGTATAACCTCATGTTTTCCTGTCCCGCAATACTATATAGATTAGGTAGTGTACCCGTTGTTGAATGTTCGATTTTAACCCAACCCATTACGGTACCTGCTGTCCAATTTGTAATAAATGGCGTAACATCCAGATAATCGTCGACACCATCAAAATCAATATCGCTTGGTGGTAGTGGGCATCTTTCAAAATTAGTTGATAAGGTTTGCGTTCTACACCCATCGGCGGTAGAAACATCAACTGTATACAACCCAAAATCACTCATTTGTATAACACCAATAAATGCTCTAGGATCATAACCACTAAAGGTCGTTCCATCAGGAAAAGTCCAACTGTAAGTCATCCCTCTATAATTTCTTAGATAAGTAGGGAAAGTTTCACCAAGTATACCACAACTTTCATTTTGAAAACTAAGACCTAAACCATTGATGACAGAAGATACCTGAGAACTTGTTGTATTTCCGCAATCATCTTCTATTCTAACTGAATATGTTAAAGAAGCATCTTGATTTGAAAAATAACAATCTGTACTCGTTGCAATTACTTGACTATTATTAGTATTTATTAGTGTAAATGTGTAAGGCGCCCTTCCTCCAGCAACAACACCGGAAATTGTTACAAGGCCAGCACCACAATTATAACTACTTAATGGTAAAATTAAAGGCTGTTCGTAATTGGAAATAGTAACTGTTTCTGATGAATATATACAAGATCCTGAGGCATAGTAATCTACATAATATTCACCTGCAAATAAATTATTAAATGTATATGGTGAAGAACTACTTCCTGTTACTGATTGAATTAATGATCCTGTATTCGCATTTCTGAGTCTGTATCGTCTAATTCCTGAATTATGGGAACTATTATTACTATTAACATTAACTTCAATTGAATTGGAATTAACACAACCTAAAATTACACTTGCATTTACCGTAACCTCTAAGACATCAATTATTTCAAAAGCATATGTATCTGTATTACCACAAGAATCAGATGCGGTAACAACATAATTGCCAGCCGTAAGCTCGCTAAATACTGAGCTGTTTTGAGGCCCTAAATTGCCTGTAAAACCAGTAGGAACTGAAGTTAACTCAAAACTTACTGGCCCAACCGCTCCATTACTACTATTGTTATATCTAATTCGAACCATTCCCGTTCCTACTAAACAGTTATCCACAGTAGGATTTATAAGAGCATCGTTTATGGTTATTGGTTCCTGTCTTCTAGTTGTTGAGCCATTTCTTATTAATCCACAAGAATCTGTTACTGAATAACTATATGAACCGTAAGGAATATTATTGAATATACCTGTAGTGTTTGATACTGGTCCCGAGTAACCTACGGGTGTATTAGTTAATGTAAAAACATAAGGACCAACCATCCATTTTGGATTTATCCTGAGAGACCAATCGCTACAATTTCTTTGCAATGACGTCCAGGATAAAGAAGAATTAGGATTGCTGTGAGTGAAATTTGCTGTTTGACCACAAGCATCTGTTACTCTTAATGTATAAGGCGCCATATTTATTGGTAGTGTAAACTGGCCATCAGTATTATTCGAACTATAACCCAAAGGAGCGCCACCTACAACTTCATAAATATAAGTTCCAAATCCGGTACCTCCAGATCCACCAACTTTATAAATAGCATCAGTACAAGATATACGTTCTCTCGGTGGGTTTCCAGATGAATATAAATTTAAGCTTCGTAATGTAGGGTCTGAAAGCAAGAAACTTCTTGTTTGAAAATCCCCACATCCATCGTAAACTCTTATACTATAATTCCCAGCAGGCAAATTACTAAAAGTATATGTTTGGTTAACATCAGCAATTGGTCCTGTTGTAGTTCCTGATGGTCCTGTAAAAATTTGATATTGATACGGTCCAGTCCCAGAAGATATATTAACCTCAAAAGCACCTGTACTTGTTGATGGACAATTTGGTGGTGTTGGTGTAAGTGAAAAGTTTAAATTTTGTGTTTCATCTAATACGGCTATTGTTTGGATGTAGGGTGTATTATTTGAATCATTTGCATCCTCAATAGTCACTTCGTAAGTTCCCGGGTATAAATCATCAAAAGTAGAACCTACAGAATCAAAATAATCTACTGTTGGATAAGTTTGCCCATTCGTTGTAGGGCCGTTAGTTAGTGTAAAAATATATACCTTCGGATTTCCTAAACCACCAGATGCAGTTGCATTTATAGAGCCATTATTAGAGCATGTTGCGGGTACAGCACTTATACTCCCACCAACATCGAATAAAGAATAAGATACTTTATCTACAGTTATAAATTTGCTCGTATTTGCCGCAAATAGGGGCGAACCTGTAAACCACAGGAATACAACAAAAAATAGATTTAAAATATTATATTTAAACATAATTTAATCATTTTTTAGTTCACAACTATCTTTTTAGTTAAAACTTGATTCGTTTCTGTTCTCATAGAAACTATGTAAGTACCTGTTGCTATGTTATTGAATTGTATACCGTTTTCTAGTCGGTCGATAGATATATCCTTCAATTCCATAATAATTTGTCCTCGCATATTGACCAATGATAATTTATCAATTTGATTTTTAAGTTTTTTTACAAAAAATGTACTGGTATTATTTTGAAAATACATATAGTTTTCTGAAAATGTTGACGCTTCTGTGCTTAACGTTTGTGATTCGTTTTGGAAAACAATATCAAACCTGTCATTGAATATGCCCTGTTCTGAGGAAAATCCATAAGCACTATCTTGTCTCAAATTAAAATAGGTTCCTTTTAGATTATCTCTTAAAAAAACTGCCTGACTTTCCTCAATATGGTCTAGTTCTGAGACTCTAATCTCAAAACTGTTATCGCCAGAAGACCTGAAATTTAGTGGCACAACCTTCTCATTAGTAATAGAGCTATATGCCTGAATATTCATATGCTTACCTTCTAAATCCAAACTTAAATCATTATTACTTTGCGCTACTTTTTCTGCATCATAGCCATAATCATAATCATTAGTAGTGTAACTGCTAAACCCTAAAAGTAATTCATGTCTTGTTTGTGGGCCTTCAACAGCATTAAACTCTAATCGAATTCTTTGCATAGGGTCGACCTCATCAACCGATTTTGAATTTGAACTCTTTGAAGATTTATCTGTTTTTGATTTGGAAAATAAAGAACCTGTATCATCACTAGAATTAGCGTCGGACTCTTTTATGAAAATACGCTGGCTATTATTAAACTCGACTTGTCCATCCGCTTCAATTTCCGCTATAAAGCCTTGCCCAACTGGAAGGTAGTGTGTTGGTACTAATGTACCCTCTAACCCTCCAGTATTATTACCATAAAAGCTTATAAATTGAGAAGCTCTTATAGATCCCGTTTTATTAACCTGTGCGTAACCTCCATGATACTCTTTAAGGTTATGGGAACTTCCGCTCCATTGTTGCCATAATTGAATAGAACCTTTTATTACACCTATATTATCATCTATAAATTTATGTAAATTTATTGCTGATGCATAAGGGTTTCCAAATAAATATTCGGTTTTTGTAGAATTTGCTACCGATCCAGGTCCGCCAACATCCAAAACATCTATTAATATAGTACCGTTATTGGGCTTACCTTCAAATATATATTGCTGTTCTGGAGCAGTTGTTCCTGTTCCTTTTTGTGTATAGCCAAGACCTGGTGCTAATGGCGTTGTTGTTGATATTTGTTCCCAATCCCAGTAGGTTTTTCCATTTTTAAAGGTATACAACCAATATGTACTTATATTATTACTTCCTGTATAACCGGAAGTAAAAGTCCAATTAAATCCAGATTCGTCTTTTAACATTTGTAAGCTGAAATCGGAATTATTAGTATTATGTGTAGTCCCATTATTATCAATTAGACTTGTAGCGCCCAAAGACCCAACTGGTGATGACCAGTAATTATACCAATAGGGATTCGAGGTCCCTTCTTGTCTTCTTAAAATTTTACCTTTAGAGGATGTAACCAAATTACTTTCAACACCTTGAATAAGCTGTGAATCGTCCATAAAATCCATAATGCCATTTAAATCAAGGTATTTCGAAACATTAAGTTGTAAATCTTTTGTAGTATTTCCTATGGTAAAAACCACATCGTCGTTTTCAAACCAATCTTTTTCATCCACCAAAACCGCCATAGCATGGATGCCTTCAAGTGCCCCTGAATTATTGGCTAAACTTAACGATGTTGTTAAATTGACACTATTGCGGATGTGGTAAACCCCCCAAGTATTCCATTCATCTGAATTTGATTGATTTTGCGATACCTCATCTCCGGGTAGTGCCCAAACATCTCCATGCAACCACGTACTTTTATCGTGCCAATTACCATCTTGCTTGGTTACAAAAGGCATTGGTGCTGTTTGTGGTAGTATTGTGGTTATATTATGTAATGTTGCATGGTAATTATTATTTGAGGCGTCAGGAACTTTTGAGCTTGATATATCCGTCATTGGATAATAAAATTCCAAATCGCTCCAATTTTTCGATCCGATTTGATGCGGCGTAATTGTCCCTTTTAGTTGTCCTGCATCATTTTTGATTTCCTGAAAAACGATATCTTTAATTTCTGCTTCACTTAAAATTTTATTAAAAAAACGAACCTCATCTATCGAACCATCATAATATCTGGTACTCGTCTCGTTTTCTCTCCCTAACATAAATTTTTCTGTTTTTGGTGTTACCGCGCTATAAAAACCTACCACATCATGACCACCAGGGTAACCTAAGTTTCTGGTATGTACCCATTTTCCATCTATATATATACTGCCGTTATTATTCACAAAATCTACTACAAATGAAACGTGCCTCCAAATGCCTTGTTTTAATCCATGAGGTCTTGAGAATCTTGATGTTTTTAAACTTCCGGTTGCTGTTTCAAAACTTCCTGAAAATTCAAATCTGGAACCTTGCGATTTGAGTTCTATGGCATTATCTTCACCAAACATAAATACTGTAGAGGTATCTGAATCAGGTTTATCATTCTTAATCCAACCCATTAATGTAACACCGTTAGTATTGCTTTCATTAAAGGCAGACATAACCTCCTGGCCTATAACATGATCATCCACACCATCAAAATCTAACGTAGCCTCTTCAGGAGGGTTAATATCAAAATAATCTCTATAATCTAAATCGCCTCCTGAAAACAAATCACCATCAGCATCAGGTAAAACTGTTAAATCTGAGGGATTGTTTATTTCATCATTTGGATCGACACCATCATTTATATTTCCACCTTCAAAAACATCATCTAATCCATCATTATCAGAATCAGATCCTGAAACCGAATTAGACATACCATTTTCTTGAATATCTGGAGTGCCATCATTATCACTATCTAAATCTAGATAATCCGGGGTGCCATCACCATCTGTATCTACAGGAGTTAGTCCTGTTCCGTAATTATTCCAAAGCCCAGCATAAGGACCTGTAGCATTAACCGTTCCGCTTGGCGCTAGATAGCCTATTGTAGTTTGAATTTCAACATTATTCGGAATACCATCATTATCACTATCAATATCAATTGGAGGTACGCAAACAAAACTGTAAGCAAATGTATCTAAACCATGAGGCTCATGTGTGTCTATTAGTAATTCACCGGACGTAACTATGTGCTTAATGGATACTTTATTTATGCCTGAATTTGAGGTAATACCAAAGGTATTCTCGATATTTTGACCAGCAAATAAAGTTCCCTTTAATATGTCATCCGCATCATATAAATCTAAGTTTCCAGTGGCATCATCTCCCAAAAAAACACCTCTTAGGTATGCGACCAAATCTCCGTCAACATATACCTCATAATTATTCATGGCCCCATTACCTAATGTATCAAATATATCAATCAAGTCGAAACTGAATGACCTTACAGGAACCGTGAAATTAATATTGACTGTATAATAATCCCCAGCTTGTGCTGCGGTTTCTGGATATATATAAACACCACTTCCTGAACTATTAGAAATAAACCCATCTGAAGTGGTTGTTCTAAGTACAGCTATTCTTGGCGAACTGGTTCTTCTATAATAATTGGATTCAAAATCTAAAGTCCCATTAGCAAATTTTCCTATACTTGTATTGGCAGTTCCTGGATCCCAAGACGTTGCTGGAAACGAAAAATCACTACCACCATTTAATACTGTTAAAGCTTCTCCTTTTGAGTACACTTCTTGTTGAAATCCAGATTCTTGGTATCCCAGACCATTCGTGTTATTCCCGATAGTAAAGATTTTTAAATTGTTTTTAGACCATGTAATGGCATCGGATTGAGGTAGAGCAGCACCAGATAAAGAAGCACATGTTGCTATATCAATAAAACCGTCGTTGTTATTATCTACGTCATAATCGTCAGTAACACCATCGTTATCTGCATCTTGCGCCTCTACCATCTGAGGGATAAAAAATAATCCTAAAAAAAGAACTATCAATCGTAATTTTGTATTCATAATTAATAGATTTTGGGAAATCAAAATTAATTTAATAATAGCTTATAATTTTACTATTATAACTGTAATTAAAACAAATATAACTGTGTAATAATCTTACTTATCTTGTTATATTTTAGACCATATTTTTTATTAAAAGTCACTATTAAACGTATAACAATTAGGTTATATCTCTATCTTTATAATAATAATAATAATATCTATCACTTAGTTACTTATTAAAAATTAATTAGTATCGATAACATAATCAATACCCTGTTTGAGTTTATCAAAACGTTTTATTTGAACCAAGTAAATTAATCAGTCATAATATTTCCCACGACGGCAATATTATGACTGATTTTATAAACAATAAAAATTATAATTTCAATCTAAAAGTTAAAATTTATTTTGAGGGAAGATTAATTAAATGAATAACACTGTTTATTTTTATACAAAATAATACCACAATGTTAAAAAAATAAAATGATAAAAACTAATAAAAATCGGATTAAGTGGATACTATATACGATTAAACGTTTATTTTTGTAAAATTAAGAAAATACAACTATTAACATAATATTTTTTATGAGCTATTACGTGTGCTATTTTTTCTTGATTGATAACACATGTGTCTTTTTTAAATAACTATAACATATAATGTAAGCGTATTCTATTTAAAAGTAAGTCTGATATTAATACAATAACTTATACAATTAAATTAACCAAATCTTCAATTTTAGAAATTAGTTGAATTTTAATGACTGATTTTTTCAATGAAATTTTATTGAATTTAGACACAAATATAGTTGAAAAACCTAATTTTTCAGCCTCAATAATACGTTGCTCAACACGTTGCACAGGTCGTATTTCACCAGACAAACCAACCTCTGCCGCAAAACAAAAATCTTTTTGAAGTGCTATATCTTCATTTGATGATAAGATAGCTGCTACTACCGCTAAATCTATAGCAGGATCATCGACTGTAATACCTCCTGTTATATTTAAAAATACATCTTTCGCACCTAAACGAAAACCTGCTCGCTTTTCTAAAACTGCCAGTAACATATTTAACCGTTTTGCATTAAAACCTGTCGCACTTCGTTGTGGCGTTCCATAAACCGCCGTACTGACCAAAGCTTGAACTTCAATCATTAGGGGTCGCATACCCTCTAAAGTTGCGGCAATTACATTTCCGGAAAGATCTTCATCTTTTTTGGAAATTAAAATCTCTGATGGATTAGACACCTCTCGTAAACCCGATCCTTGCATTTCATAAATCCCTAATTCATGAGTTGAACCAAAGCGGTTTTTATGTGCTCTTAAAATTCTAAATACATGATTTCTGTCCCCTTCAAATTGAAGAACAGTATCTACCATATGTTCTAAAATCTTAGGCCCGGCTATATTGCCATCCTTAGTAATATGTCCAATTAACAATACAGGAGTCGAGGTTTCCTTAGCAAACTTTATAAGTTCTGTAGTACATTCTTTTATTTGCGAAATACTTCCTGAAGAGGATTCAATATAATCGCTATGCAATGTTTGTATGGAATCGATTATAACTATATCGGGCTGTAATGATTCAATCTGTTTAAAAATATTTTGTGTTTTAGTTTCCGTTAAGATATAACAATTATTATTTTCTGGATTTATACGTTCAGCACGCATTTTTATTTGCTTCTGACTTTCCTCACCAGAAACATATAGGGTTTTATAAGGTAGTTTTAATGATATCTGAAGTAACAATGTACTTTTACCGATACCGGGTTCACCTCCTAACAAGGTTAAAGAGCCTGGTACAATACCTCCACCTAAAACACGATTAAATTCTGCATCAAATGCATCTAATCGTGCTTCTTTTGAGATATCAATTTCATTAATTCGTAATGGAACTGATGGTTTTTTTACGGATGATGTTGGCGATTTCCAGTCGCTTTTTTCGGGCTTCTGAATAACTTCCTCAACAATGGTATTCCATTCTTTACATGCATTGCACTGTCCTTGCCATTTCGCATATTGTGTGCCGCAGTTCTGACAGAAGAAAGTCGTTTTAACTTTTGCCATTAATTGTTTTGGGTTTTCGAGTTGGAAATTTTCAATTTTATATTAATAGCCAAAATCAGACTTAATTGAATCTGCTTTTTCTAACATCAAATCTTTTGTAAGCCCAGCTATTTCCTCTAAAGTATAAGCTGACTGGTAAGTGCGCATCGCTTTTTTAGGTTCTCCTGTCTCTTCATAGAAACGGGCAATATAATAGGTTCCCAATAAAGTGTCCGGGAATGTTTTTCTAGCCATTTTTCCCAACTCTTCGTAATATTCATACAATTCATTTTTTTCAATAGCTGCAGAGATAGCCTTAAAATCATTTAATAGTATTTTCTTATCGATATCAAATAAATCTGAAATAGCCTCATATTTTTCTTGAAGATAAAGGACTGGTGATATTTCCAGTTCTAAAATTTCATCTTTATATTCCTTTTTTGAAATAGGTTGGAATACTTTAAAAATAGTTTCAATAGCCTTTGGGATAGCATGAGCAGGGACTAAGTAATGTGAAGGCCCTTCGAAACCATCAAAATTATAGACTAAATTTTCGTTCTCAATAGCATTAATATCTGTATTTAAAGCGTCTGACATTTGTTTTGCCGATTTAGAATCATTATCCGTATTTGCTAAATAATAAAATGTTTTGGATTGGATTTTACCCATTGCCTCTGGCAAATAATCAATCATATTTGGTGCTAATTCTGGACTTAACGAAATATACGCTTGAAACAAGGGTTGAGGTTTCAATAAGTAATAATTTATAAAATTAGCTGTTTCACCATGCCCAACGGCTATTCTAAAATCTCCTATCCGGTATGCCTTTTCCATGTAGGGCAATAATTCCATGCCTATAAATTCAAAAAACGCAGCACCCATTTCAATAGGTAATGAGTTTTGTTCAGAATACATAGAGTCATCAAATCGTTTATCTATTTGATTTATGCCGACAACTATAGATTCTGGCATATCTTCCCAATAGGAGTAATAATCTACATTTCCAGCAACAATTTCAAACATATAATCACCATCTAAAACAATAAATATGGGATACGATTTGTCTTCATTTGAGTTGTAACTTCTAGGTAATTGGATTTTTATTTGGCGTTCTTCTCCTAATTTCGAAGATTCAATCGTTTCATATTTAACTTGTGCTTCGGAAAGTCTAAATACTAAAACAAGGAGTAAAAAGAAAATAAGCGTCTTTTTCATTTTTAAAATGATTTGAGATTTATTAGGGCCAAGGTAAGAAATTAAGGTAGAGATTAAAAGCTAAATTTATCTGATAGAAATCGATATAAAACTTTAAAGATGCTAAGAAACCGCATTTCTATTATAAATGGGTAAGTAAATCAAGGATACTCCGCCACAAATAATCACCATAAGTGTTTGAGACGCCCACATAATCCAACCGAAAGCAATACTTGGCTCTTCTGCGATTCCAAAAATTGAGAACGCCGCGTAAATAGCCAAAGGATAGGATCCAATACCGCCGTTTGTAGCAGCAATACTAAAACTTGCAGATATAAAACCAATTAAAACAGCACCAATGGAAACACCATCCAATTCAGAAATTGAAAACGATGTGATATAAAACATAAGTAAGTACATAGCCCAAATAAATAACGTATGAAAAATATATGCCCATTTCTTCTTCATTTTGAAAATACTAAGCGCGCCTTCTATTAATCCGTTTACAAATGTTTTTATTTTTAATGCTGTTTTAGATTTACTTTTCTTGATAAAACATAACAGTAGAATCATTAATATAGTCAGTACAGCAAGGGTTATAATTATTTTTATTGGGTCGAATGTTTTAATTAAAAAGCCATAAATAAAATCGAATTGCAGACAAAGTGTAATACCAATAATACCAAACATAACTATTAAATCTGCGATACGTTCTGCCACGATAGTCCCGAAGCCTTTTTCAAAAGGTACACCCTCATAATTTGTTAAAATGGATGCTCTTGCAACTTCCCCAGCTCTAGGAATGGTGTAGTTTATTAAATATGTTGCAAAAACAGCCATAACGCTATTCCCGAATTTTACGTTATAACCCATCGGTTCAAGCTGAAACAACCAACGGTATGCTCTTGAGAGGTGACTAAGCAAACCTAAAGACATACCCATAATAATCCATGTATAATCAGCCTTTTTCACATAAAACATTAACTCATTTATAGATACTTTCGATAGTGAATACCAAACCAAAAAAACTCCCAATAATAATGGGAGTGTAATTTTTAGTATATGTTTTGTTCTTTTATTCAATAGCTATTTTAACAAGTTTGTTGCCTCATCAGGAAATACAAGATCAGGTTTAAAACCTTTAGCCTCTTCAATATCCATAAAAGCATAAGTTATTAAAATTAAGGTATCACCGACCGATACTTTTCTTGCAGCAGCACCATTTAAAGTAATTTCCCCACTATTACGAGGTCCAGGAATACAGTAGGTTTCCAAACGCTCGCCATTATCATTATTTACAATTTGAACTTTTTCGCCCTGTATGATATTGGCCGCATTCATTAAATCTTCGTCAATAGTTATACTGCCTATATAATTGAGTTCTGCACCTGTGCATTTAACTCTGTGAATTTTAGATTTTACGACTTGAATTTGCATGCGTCAAAGATAATTAATTTAATGCGATATTATCAATAAGTCTAATATCGTCTGCATATACGGCAATAAATGCGCGGTATGCTTTTTTGTTTGATTTTCGTTTTATTGGTTGTAAGGTTTTTACGTCTGCTATAATAAAGTATTCTAATACTAACAAATCATGCTTAGCAAACTGTTTTTCAACCCATTCCTTAACTTTAGTAGCACTTTTTATGCCAAATTTTTCTTTAGCAGATTTTAAGGTTTTATATATAAAAGGTGCCGCTATTTTATAGTCTGGTTTTAATCTTGTATTTCGAGAACTCATGGCTAAACCATTAGGTTCTCGATGTATTTTACAGCCTACTATTGTTACAGGAATATCGTATTTTTCAACCAATTTTTTAATGATGGTTAATTGCTGGAAATCTTTTTCACCAAAATAACCTTTATGAGGTTTAACGATATCGAAAAAACGTTTTACTATAGTGCCTACACCATTAAAATGACCATTTCTAAATTTACCTTCCATTTCAAATTCCAAGCCATCAAAATCAAAGTTTTGAGACACGGCGTTACCCTCATAAATATCCTTGACAGTTGGCGCATAAACCAAAATATTAGTTTTGCTAACTGTGCTTAATAAATTAACATCGCTCTCCAAAGTTCTAGGGTAATTTTTTAAGTCGTCCTTATCATCAAATTGTGTTGGGTTTACAAAAATACTCACCACTACCTTATCATTGTCTGTCAAAGCCTTTTTTACTAATTGTAAATGCCCGTTATGCAATGCACCCATTGTGGGCACCATACCAATAGTTTGCTTTTTAGCTTTTAAACCATCAATAGCATCTGTAATTTGTTGTTTTTCTGAATAAATTTCCACTTTTTAATAAAAAATTAACGCTTGCAAACTTAATATTTTACAATCAATTAGCATAAAATTTTGTACTTTTGCGTGTTTTTTATTTTGAATTTTTAAAAATTTGTAACCATATAACGAGCTCTTTTTTAAAATTATAGTTAAAAAAAACAGTATTAGTAATTGAAATAAGCCACCAAAATTAAACATATGAAAGATAAGAGGATATTATACGTATCATCTGAAGTAGTACCTTATTTACCTGAAACTGAAATTTCTTCAGCATCTTTTGAAGCTCCAAGATTGGTGAATCAACAAGGCGGTCAAATAAGAATCTTCATGCCTCGTTATGGGAATATAAACGAAAGAAGGCATCAATTACATGAGGTTATAAGGTTGTCTGGTATTAATTTGGTAATTAATGATTTGGATATGCCTTTAATCATAAAAGTGGCCTCAATACCTAAAGAGCGTATTCAAGTTTATTTTATTGATAATGATGAGTATTTTAAAAGAAAAGCAACCTTAACTGATGAAGATGGCAAATTGTTTTCTGATAATGATGAACGTGCTATTTTCTTTGCCAAGGGTGTTATTGAAACCGTAAAAAAATTAAACTGGGCTCCGGATATTATACATGTTCATGGCTGGTTAGCATCATTACTTCCACTTTATCTTAAACAATATTATAAAGACGAGCCATTATTTAACGAAAGTAAAATAGTAACATCTATATACAATCAAAGTTTTGAAGGTACGTTAAATAAAGATATGGTCAACAAAATTAAGTTTGACAATATTGAAGATGCCGCAGTTAAATCTCTTGAAAAACCATCATATAATAATTTAATGAAAGTTGCTATTGATTATTCGGATGCATTGATTGTAGGGTCTGAAAACCTTCCGGAAGATTTAGATTCATATTTAAAATCTTCAGATAAACCTATTTTGGAATACAAAAGTAAAGATGAATTTGGAGAAGCTTATACAACATTTTTTAATGAAACTGTTTTAAGTTAAACTTTTTAATTCATTCACATTATTTTATGAAAAAAAAATTAAAAGCCCTTAAATCCCCCATTGCTTTCGCTTTTTTTCTAACGTCTTTAATTGCTTGCGATAAAGATTTTAGCACTATAAAAAGTGACGTTTTAGGAGAAGGAAATGCTAATTTTACAACTGGTGTTGATACGTTAGCAGTTACCGCATATAGTAAAAAACTAGAAGCGTTGAAAATCAATAATCTAGCCTCTAACCTTTTAGGTGTTTTTGATGATCCTGCCTATGGGCAAACTACAGCAAGTATTATTACACAAATAACACCTGCAACCTACAGTCCAGATTTTGGTGAAAACCCAATAATTGATGAGGTTATACTAACTATCCCTTACTTTAGTACGAGCATTGGAACTGATAACGATGGAACGAACTATAAATTGGATTCCATTTATGGAGACCCGTCAACAGCTTTTAAACTTACGCTTTACAGAAATAATTATTTTTTAAAAGATTTCAATTTGAATAGCGAGGATAATAATCCTCAAAATTATTATTCAAACGCTGGCAATACATCACATTCTATAATTAACGAAACTACAACGGTTAATTTCGACGATTATATTATTGGAGCAAATATTTTTGAAGGTAATGCATTTGATGCTTTTACCCCAAGTAATGAAGAGATTGTTATAACTACTGGCGAAGTAGATGACGAAGTTAAAACAAGATCTGTTCCAGCACTTAGAGGAATTTTAGATAATTCATTTTGGCAAAATGCCATAATAAACGCATCTATAAACAACCCTTCTATCCTAAGTAACGCAAATAGTTTTAAAGACTATTTTAGAGGTTTATATTTCAAAGTCGAAGCTATAAATGATAGTGCAGGCTCCATGATTCTGCTTAATTTGGCAGCTAATAATGCTAATATTACTAT
>Ga0079203_1001324_pt1 | contig 18393 bp, 8 predicted proteins | sample PorBlaMBantryBay_FD_68602 | JGI IMG/M metagenome (GOLD analysis project Ga0079203, IMG submission 68602) | Marine algae microbial communities from Bantry Bay - Bantry Bay, Ireland | ecosystem: Host-associated > Algae > Red algae > Blade | place: Bantry Bay, Ireland
CAAATTTTACTTATGAATGGACGACTTCAGATGGCAATATTCTTTCAGGAGAAAATACCCTCACGCCAGAAATTAACGCTTCTGGAGAATACCAAATTCAAGTAACGAATACAGATAATGGATGTGTTGCAACGGAGGTTGTAACCGTATCTCAAGATAGCAATGCGCCAATTGCCGAAGCAGGTTTAGATGATCTTTTAAATTGTAATATTACAAGCTTAGTTTTAGATGGAAGTAGTTCCTCTCAAGGACTAGAATTTACTTATGAATGGACAACATCGAATGGAAGTATCGTCTCAGGAGCAACAACTTTAAATCCTGAAATTAATGCTCCTGGAGACTACCAATTAGTCGTTTCAAATGTAGCGAATGGATGTTCTACCATCTCTTCATTGGTTATTGATATTGATGATACAGCACCAACTGCCGAGGCGGGTCTTTCCCAGTTTTTAAGTTGCACTAATAGTGAACTCATCCTTGATGGAACTGGTTCGAGTGCAGGTACAGATTACACTTATCAATGGGTAACTACAAATGGAAATATTGTTTCTGGAGAAAATTCTCTTGCCCCCGAAGTCAATGCCACAGGGACTTACGAGTTAATAGTTACCTCAGTAATAAATGGATGTACGATTTCAGATGAAGTAGAAATTACACAAGACAGCAGCTTGCCAGTAGCCAATGCAGGAGATGGATTTGAAATTACTTGTCAAGTTTTTGATGGCACTTTAGATGGATCAAGTTCGACCATAAATAATGATATTACATTTGAATGGACGACGACTAATGGAAATATAGTTTCAGGAGCAAATTCATTGACACCTTTTGTTAATGAGGCGGGAGTTTATCAATTAACTTTGACAAATGCCGTGAATGGTTGTACCGCTATTTCATCAGCAACTGTTGTCGAAAATAATGATGAGCCAGATGTCGAAGCAGGAGCAACGATGGAACTAAATTGTAATAATGAAAACCTCTCGATCATAGGTTCAACTTCGAATCTTAGTACCAATTTTATTTATGAATGGACAACAACAGATGGGAATATTATTTCTGGAAATAATGACCTCACTATTGAGGTAGATAATGCAGGAACTTATCAGTTAATGATAACGAATACTGCGACAGGTTGTGTCTCAATTGATGAAGTTATAATCACGTCTAATTTTATGGAACCAACCGCAGATGCTGGTGCGACGGATGAATTAAATTGTACGCAAGCATTCGCCACTTTGGATGGAAATGAAAGTAGCCTAGGAGCGAATTTTATTTATCAATGGACGACTTCCAATGGTAACATTGTAACAGGTGACAATACATTAAATCCCGAAGTAAATATGACTGGAGATTATCAGATTTTAGTCACCGATTTAGTCAATGGATGTACTGCAATTGAGAGTGTATTTATTTCTCAAAATACCACTCCTCCAATTGCGAATGCAGGGTTGGCTAATGATTTAACTTGTATGGAAGAATCTTTTGATTTGGATGGAAATAATTCCAGTATCGGAACTGATTTTGAATATCTCTGGACAACAAATAATGGAAATATTTTGCTGGGAAATAATACCCTGAATCCTACTATTGACGAACCAGGAACATATGAAATTCAAGTAACCAATACAATTAACAATTGTGTCTCAACTGCTGAGATTACAGTCGATCAAAATATCGATACGCCAACAGCAGATGCAGGACTCCAAACACAATTAACTTGTACTATTACAGAAACTCAACTAGATGGAAATAACTCAAGTTCTGGCAATAATATTACTTACCAATGGGTGACTTCTAATGGTAGTATAATTAGTGATGAAAATACGACAACTCCAACTATTGGGGGAACGGGAACTTATGAATTAATCGTTACCAATACCATCTCAGGATGTACAGCAAATGCATTTGTAGAAGTGGTAACAGATGGAAATATTCCAACTGCAGCAGCTATTCCAATGGGCGTTTTGACTTGCGATGAAAATACAGTTTCCCTAAATGGAAATGGCTCTTCAGCTGGAGCTAATTTCATTTATCAATGGTCAACAACCAATGGAAGTATTGTCTCTGGAGAAACTTCCATTTTACCAGTTGTAGATCAAATCGGGCAGTACACTTTATTAGTTACAAATACAGATAATGGATGTAGCAATGAAACAACAATTACGGTTGGAGAAGATTTATCACCACCAGTCGCAGTAATTGACCAAACAGGAAATACTAGTTTAGATTGTGACCTGTCAAGTATCGTTTTGGATGGATCAGCTTCGCAACCGATTGGAAATGTTTCTTATTCTTGGACAACAATAGGTGGGAATATTCTTTCTGGAGAAAATACTGCGAATCCAGAAGTTGACGATGCTGGAGAGTACATTTTAACGGTTACTAATTTGATTAATGGATGTACTCAAACTCAATCTATTTTTATCGAACAAGACCTTTCCGTTCCACAAGTTAATATTACACCTCCTTTGACCTTGACTTGTGATTTGACAGAAACAATTTTAAATGCAGGAAATTCATCCCAAGGAAATTATTCTTATCAATGGATCACCACAAATGGGATTATTGTTTCAGGTGCAATGACTTTAACTCCACTAGTCAATCAAATTGGAACTTATCAATTAATTATTACCGATTTAGGTAGTAATTGTACTAATGAAGCTTCGATAACTGTTTTGGAAAATACCACACCGCCAATCGCCGAAGCTGGGATTGCAGATATGTTGGATTGTCAAACTACTTCAGTTTCACTAAATGGCTCAGGGTCTTCATCAGGGCCAAATTTCATTTACGAATGGAGTACAGGCAATGGTAATTTTATTGGAGGAACAAATACGATTTCGACAGAAGTAGATTTTGCAGGAAGTTATAACTTAGAAGTTACGAATACTCAAAACGGATGTACAGCCATTGATTTTGTTATAGTTGAAGAGGATGAAAATACACCAAGTGGAATTATTTACACCATCGACCAACCAGAATGCCACGGAGATCAGGGAAGTATTATTATTGAAACAGTAGATGGCGGAACGGCACCATATGTTTACTCCATCGACGGAATCAATTATTATAGTGGGCATATTTTTACTACTGAAGCTGGAAATTACACACTATATGCACAAGATGCACAAGGATGCGAAACTCAGATTGATTTTGAAATTCCAGATTTAGCTCCAGTTGAGATACTTTTGGATAGTGAAGTAACGATAGATTTAGGAGATGATTATCAAATAGAAGCATTTACCAATATCCCTACAAGTGATATTGCAAGTATCAGTTGGACACCATCTCATCATTTATCCTGTGATGATTGTTTGAATCCGAAAGTAGAACAGTTATTTGATGACGCAATTTATACCTTAACTATCGTCAATAATAATGGATGTAAAATCAGCGCTAAAATCAAAATTAATGTCGACAAAGCAAGAGCTATTTACGTTCCAAATGTATTTACACCAAATGGCGACGGAGAGAATGACATATTCATTATTTACGCAGGTGATTTAAGTCAAATCAAACAAGTCAATACTTTTATGATTTATGATCGTTGGGGAGAAACCATTTTCAAAGCAGCTGACTTTGGATTAACAGATCCTCAAAATGGCTGGGATGGAACATTTAAAGGAGAAACTATGAATCCACAAGTGTTCGTTTATTGGGCGGAAATTGAATTTATTGATGGGCTTAAAGTGATCTACAAAGGTGATGTTGCTTTGAAAAAATAGAAGAGCAGAATCTGTCAGTTTTGGAAAAAAAATGGGTTTATTTCAATTTGAGATAAACCCGTTTTTTATTTTTTATATAGAAAAAATGATATTCAGCAAATAGTTAGAAAAAAAGGAAAGTTTTTTGAAACTAAACCCCTTTTAAAAACGATACAAAACAGAGGCTTTTTAAACATATTTGTATGTGTTTTACTTTAAACTATTCGAATTCAAATTTTTTTCTAAAAAAAAGGAAAAAAAGAAGCAAAAAAAAAGAAAATCATTTGCCAGTTTATTTAAAAAATGTATCTTTGCAATCGTTTTTGGAGAAATGGTCAAGAAAATAGTTTTTTGACATCCAATTTGAAAATGTAAATTACAAGAAATTGTAATATGTAAGCCGATGTAGCTCAGTTGGCCAGAGCAGCTGATTTGTAATCAGCGGGTCGGCGGTTCGAATCCGTCCATCGGCTCATTTTAGTTCTAATTTGACATAATTTTTTTAACCACTTTTGTGGTTTAGGTAAATAAGAAATTTAAAGTTCTCAAAGGAAGACTTAATTTTAATTTTTACCTAAATACCAACTCCACAGAATAGTTAAAAAATCAAAAATAAATATATCATTGGGGGGTGCGCCGGAGTTGGAGAGCCGGGACGGACTGTAAATCCGTTGCTTTTAGCTGAGTAGGTTCGATTCCTACCACCCCCACTTGATAATTTAATAATGATACTTAATATCCAATAAAAAATCATACCTTCGGGCGATTTTTAAACTATAAGAATCATTTATAAGCGGGAGTAGCTCAGTTGGTAGAGCGACAGCCTTCCAAGCTGTAGGTCGCCGGTTCGAGCCTGGTCTCCCGCTCATCTTTTTTATTTTTGAAATAACCGTGGAGTGGTTTGAAATACTATCCACCCTCACATTTGATGAAATGAGAAAAGAGCAACTAATTAATTTTAATTACTTTTTTCCATTGAAAAGCCGATGTAGCTCAGGGGTAGAGCACTTCCATGGTAAGGAAGGGGTCAAGGGTTCAAATCCCTTCATTGGCTCTGGACTAATTTTGAAAAGATTTGTTAACCTTATTATTCATAATATATAAAAACTTTTAACGATGGCTAAGGAAACCTTTGAAAGAAATAAGCCTCACTTAAATATTGGTACCATTGGTCACGTTGATCACGGTAAAACTACTTTAACGGCTGCAATTACTTTTGTTTTGTCTGAAAAAGGCTTAGCAGAAAAACAAGATTATAGTACTATTGACGGAGCTCCTGAAGAAAGAGAGCGTGGTATTACTATTAATACTGCTCACGTTGAATATGAAACTGAGAAGCGTCATTACGCACACGTAGATTGTCCAGGTCACGCAGATTATGTGAAAAACATGGTTACGGGAGCTGCACAAATGGACGGTGCTATTATCGTTGTTGCTGCTACAGATGGTCCTATGCCTCAAACTCGTGAGCATATTCTATTGGCACGTCAGGTAGGTGTACCTGAGTTAGTTGTTTTTATGAATAAAGTTGATTTAGTGGATGATGAAGAAATGTTAGAACTTGTAGAGATGGAAGTTCGTGAGTTATTGAGTTCATATGAATTTGATGGAGACAATACTCCTATTATTATGGGATCTGCATTGAAAGCTCTAGAAGGAGAAGCTGGTGCTCAAGCAAAAATCATGGAATTGATGGACGCTTGCGATAGTTATATTCCTGAACCAGTTCGTTTAACTGATAAACCTTTCTTGATGCCTATCGAGGATGTGTTCTCTATCACAGGTCGTGGAACTGTTGCAACAGGTCGTATCGAGCGTGGCGTAATCAATACTGGAGATGCTGTAGAAATTATTGGTATGATGGCAGATGATGCTAAACCATTAACTTCAGTTGTAACAGGAGTTGAAATGTTCCGAAAAATATTGACAAGAGGAGAAGCTGGTGATAATGCTGGTATTCTTTTAAGAGGTATTGCTAAAGAAGATATCAAACGTGGAATGGTAATTTGTGCACCAAAATCTGTTAATCCACATAAACACTTCAAAGCAGAGGTTTATGTTTTATCAAAAGATGAAGGTGGACGTCACACTCCATTTTTCAACGGATATCGACCACAATTCTATTTCAGAACTACAGATGTAACTGGTGATGTGAATTTACCAACAGGAGTAGAAATGGTAATGCCTGGTGATAATGTATCTTTAGAAGTGAAATTAATCAACACTATTGCAATGGAGAAAGGTCTTCGATTTGCGATTCGTGAAGGTGGTCGAACTGTAGGTGCAGGTCAGGTTACTGAAATTATCGAGTAAGACGCATTTGATTTTTAAATCAAATCGTTTCTAAAATAAACGTGCAAAATTAAGTATTCGAAAGGGTACTTAATTTTTGCATACACGGGTATAGCTCAGCTGGTAGAGTGGCGGATTCCAAATCCGTAGGTCGTGGGTTCGATCCCTACTGCCCGTGCTAATAAATAATTTTGAATGAAATAATTTTGAATTTTGAATATAAAACTAAGCATTCAAAATTCATGCATTCAAAATTCAAAATTAATACAATGGATAAAATTCAACTTTACTTAAAGGAAAGCTATAACGAATTAGTCAATAAAGTAACTTGGCCGACTTGGCCTAAGTTATTGCAAGATGCTCGATTAGTATTAGTTGCTTCTTTGATTTTGTCATTAATTATCTTTTTGATGGACATGGTTGCTCAAGGGCTTTTAGGATTAGTTTATCCTGAATCTGGAATCAGATAATATTTGAAACTTAAATCTAAGGTGTTGACTATCAAGCACTTAGAAAAAAATGTACCCTCATGTCAGAAGATCACAATTTGCCAGAAGAAGAGAATTCTAACTCTCCTGAGGAAAATTTAAACCCAGAAAAACAAGTTTCCCAAGAAACTTCAGATTTGTTAAAAGAGACAAATACTGATGCTGGTGACGTGGTTGAAGAGTCAGTTGAAAATAATAACGATTCAGCTGATGATATATTTGGTGATGATGAGGGCGAAGACGTATTTGGAGGAAATGATACTGAAGAAGAAGCAAATGAAGAAACCGAAGCTGAAGAACCAGTAGAAGTGAATACTCCAGTTGAACAACCTGTTGTCGAAGTAGCACCTGCTCCAGTAAAAAAGAAAGTAGAAGATTCAAGAAGATGGTATTCTTTAAGAGTGATTAGTGGGAAAGAGAGAAAAATTAAAGAGCGAATTGAATTAGAAATTAATAGGAGTAAGTGGAATGACTTTGTAACTCAAGTATTAGTTCCATCTGAAAAAGTGTATAAAATCAGAAATGGTAAAAAGGTGATATTAGAACGAAATATTTTACCTGGATATATTTTGATACAAGCTGATCCCACAGGATTCACAGGGGAAATGGTTCAAGCAATTGCAAATGTTCCCAATGTTATTCATTTTTTAGGGAAAAATAACCCAATTCCGATGCAGCAGTCAGAAGCAAATCGGATGCTAGGAAAAGTGGATGAGTCACAATCACTTAGCGAAGCAATGGTCGAACCATTTATTGTTGGAGAAACTGTCAAAATTATTGATGGACCATTCAACGAATTCGTCGGAGACATTCAAGAAGTGAACGAAGAAAAAAAGAAATTAAAAGTTATCGTAAAGATATTTGGTCGAGGTACAGAGGTAGAGTTGAACTTTATGCAAGTTGAAAAACAGCAATAACTGAGAATAGTTAAAAATAAATAATGCTTCCTACATTTCATTTTTAACCTTCCAACATTTAAATAGACTTTAAAAATACATACCAATAATGGCTAAAGAAATAGGTGGTTTCATCAAACTTCAAGTAAAAGGTGGCGCTGCAAATCCATCACCTCCAGTAGGACCTGCATTAGGTGCGAAGGGAGTAAACATAATGGAATTTTGTAAGCGATTTAACGCTAAAACAGAAGATCAAAGAGGTAAAGTTTTACCAGTAGTAATTACTGTTTATACTGATAAGTCTTTCGATTTTGAAATTAAAACTCCGCCAGCTGCTGTTCAGTTGCTGGAAGCTGCAAAACTTAAAAAAGGATCTCCTGAATCTAACCGTCAAAAAGTAGGTTCAGTTACTTGGGATCAAATTCGAGCAATTGCTGAACAAAAAGCACCAGATTTGAATTCCTTTAAAGTAGAATCAGGAATGAAAATGGTGGCAGGTACAGCAAGAAGCATGGGATTAACTGTCAAAGGAACTCCACCTTGGGAGGCTTAGTCAGAAAACCTTAGAAAGAATTTAAAATACATCATTATATAATAAAGGGAGTTTAACTAAAAAATAGTTTAAACGTTCGAACCTTAAAATTTTGACCATGGGAATTTCCAAAAAAAGAAAAAAGGCTAACGAGAAAGTCGATAGCGAAAAATTCTACAATGTTCAAGAGGCAATGGCTTTAGTTAAACAAGTCAATACTACGAAATTTGACGCATCAGTTGATGTTCATATTCGCCTCGGAATCGATCCTCGTAAGGCTGATCAAGCACTTAGAGGAACAGTTAACTTACCAAACGGTACTGGAAAGAATAAAACTGTTTTAGTTTTATGTACTCCTGACAAGGAGCAAGAAGCGAAAGATGCTGGTGCTGATTATGTTGGATTAGATGATTATATTCAAAAAATATCTGGCGGTTGGACTGACGTAGATGTGATTATTGCTACACCAAACGTAATGGCTAAAGTAGGGCGTATCGGTCGTACTCTTGGACCAAGAGGTTTGATGCCTAATCCTAAAACTGGAACTGTAACTCCTAATGTAGGTGCTGCAGTTGCAGATGTAAAAGGTGGTAAGATTGCTTACCGAGCTGACAAATTTGGAATCATCCATAATTCAGTTGGACGAGTATCATTCACTCCTGAGAAATTAGCTGAAAACGCTAATGAATTATTATTTACAATCATCAGAATCAAACCTTCCTCAGCTAAAGGTATTTATATGAAATCGGTAACGATTGCAAGTACTATGAGTCCAGGAATTAAGATAGATATTAAATCAATTAAGTAAATAGATTAAACTATACCATCATGACTAGAGCAGAAAAAGGCGAACAAATCGCCGAATTGAAGGAAAAGTTTAGTAACAGTTCATTCTTTTACTTGACTGATTCATCAACATTAACCGTTGAGCAAGTCAACGAACTTCGAGGAAAACTTTATGAGCAAAATATCGAAATGAGAGTTGTAAAAAACACTCTAGCTCAAAAAGCTCTTGAAGCTGCAGATACTGACAAAGGTTATGCAGGATTATTCGAAGCATTAAAAGGCCCTACTGCTGTTCTTTTTACAGAAGTAGCTAACTCGCCTGCTAGAGTAATCGAAGAATTTAGAAAAACAGCAGAAAAACCAATATTAAAGGCTGCTTATATTGATTCATCTATTTATTTAGGTGACGACCAACTTAAAGCTTTGGCGGCATTGAAGTCAAAAGAAGAATTAGTTGGAGAAATCATTACATTATTACAATCTCCTGCGAAAAATGTTATCAGCGCGCTTAAATCTAGTGGTTCTACCATCTCAGGTTTATTGAAAACATTAGAACAAAGAGGAGAGTAAAATTAATTTTGAACAAATAATTTTGAATTTTGAATATCGTGCAAAATTCATCATTAAAATTCAAAATTCTCAAAACACGGCTTCCAAGCTCATTCGCATATATTTAATTATTGCAAAACATTAAAAAAAAAACTGTAAAATGGCAGATTTAAAAGAATTCGCAGAACAACTCGTAAACCTTACTGTTAAAGAAGTAAGTGAGTTAGCAACTATATTGAAAGATGAGTACGGCATTGAGCCTGCTGCTGCAGCTGTTGCTGTTGCTGCTGGACCAGGTGCTGGTGGTGGCGGAGAAGCTGCTGCTCAAACTGAATTTGATGTAATATTAACTTCAGCAGGTGGTACTAAACTTCAAGTAGTTAAAGAAGTTAAAAACTTATTAGGTGTTGGGTTGAAAGATGCTAAAACATTAGTAGATGGAGCTCCAGGGCCGATCAAAGAAGGAGTAGCAAAAGAAGAAGCTGAGTCTATTAAGGCTGCTTTAGAAGCTGCAGGTGCTAGCGTTGAATTAAAATAAGACGTTTATTGTATTGACCAAAATCCCTCAATGATTATTCAGAGAGACTTAAGAATACATTACTAGAAAACAAGGAGGCTTAACCGATATTTATTTATCGGTTAAGCCTATTGTTGCTTTTATTATTTTGCTTATTGTTGATTCCTAACTCATATCTTTCAATGAAGCAAAATACAAAAAACAGACAAGTAAAGACGACAGCAAAATATCGAATATCGAGTATTTATTTTATTGCTAATTACAGAAGGTAATATATAATTAATTAGCAAAAACTATGAAACAATAAAATGACATCTTCCTTTGCCTTGGAACTTTTATTTTATCGTTTCCAAATAACATCTCACTACAAATGGCATTAAGTACGGTACTAAAGAACTCCGCAGAATACTTAAGACAAAGTTTTAGTAAAATTAAACTTTCCTCAGAATATCCTGACTTACTTGAAATTCAACTAAAGTCGTTCCGAGAGTTTTTTCAATTAGAAACTACTCCTGAAAATAGAACTAATGAAGGATTATATCGAGTTTTTCAAGAAAATTTCCCAATAACGGATGCCAGAAACATCTTCGTTCTTGAGTTTTTAGATTACTTCGTAGATCCACCACGTTACGACATTCCTGAATGTCAACAAAGAGGTTTGACTTACAGCGTTCCGTTGAAAGCAAAACTTCGTTTGTCTTGTAACGATGAGGAGCATGTTGATTTCCAAACAATTGTACAGGATGTATTTTTGGGAAATATTCCATACATGACTCCCAAAGGAACTTTTGTAATCAATGGAGCTGAACGAGTGATCGTTTCTCAATTACACCGTTCACCAGGGGTTTTCTTTGGACAAAGTTTTCACCCAAACGGGACTAAGTTATATTCTGCTAGAATTATTCCTTTCAAGGGTGCTTGGATGGAATTTGCTACAGATATTAATACGGTAATGTATGCATACATTGATCGTAAGAAAAAATTCCCAGTAACTACATTGTTAAGAGCAATTGGTTACGATTCAGATAAATCAATCTTGGATTTGTTCAACCTTGCTGAGACAATCAAGGTGGACAAAAAAACTTTAAATAAAGCAATCGGTAGAAAATTAGCTGCCCGTGTCCTAAAAAAATGGACAGAGGATTTTGTGGATGAAGATACAGGAGAGGTAGTAACTATCGAAAGAAATGATATTATCCTTGAGCGTGATATTGTTTTGGATGAAGAAAATATTGAACTCATCATCGAAACTGGTGGTGTCGAAGATATTATTCTCCAAAGAGAAGACATCGAAGAGGATTACTCTATCATCTATAATACATTACAAAAAGATCCTTCAAGTTCTGAAATTGAAGCAGTTCAATATATCTATCGTCAATTACGTGGTACTGATCCACCAGATGAAGAGACTGCCAGAGGGATTATTGATAAATTATTCTTCTCAGATAAGAGATATAATTTAGGAGAAGTAGGTCGATACAAAATCAACCGAAAACTTAAATTAGAAACAGATATGGATGTTTTGGTTTTGACCAAAGAAGATATCATTTCTATCGTAACTTATTTGGTAAGCTTAATGAACCAACGTGCGGAGATCGATGATATTGATCACTTGAGTAATAGACGTGTACGAACAGTTGGTGAGCAATTATATGCTCAATTCGGAGTTGGTTTAGCTCGTATGGCTAGAACAATTCGAGAGAGAATGAATGTTCGTGACAATGAGGTATTTACACCCATTGATTTGATTAATGCACGGACACTTTCATCCGTAATTAATTCTTTCTTTGGAACGAGTCAATTATCTCAATTCTTAGATCAAACAAATCCACTTTCTGAAATCACACACAAACGTCGTATCTCAGCATTAGGACCTGGTGGTCTTTCGAGAGAGCGTGCAGGTTTCGAGGTACGAGATGTTCACTATTCTCACTACGGTCGTCTTTGTACAATTGAGACGCCGGAGGGACCGAATATTGGATTGATCTCTACCCTTTGTGTTCACGCAAAAGTGAATAAAATGGGATTCTTAGAAACGCCATATAGAAAAGTAAAAGATGGTGTAGTCGATATTAAGAAAGCACAATATCTCTCTGCAGAAGGAGAAGATTTCAAAAAAATTGCACAAGCAAATACTCCAATTGAAGAAAAAGGAGCGTTTAAAACTGATAGAATTAAATGTAGAGAACATGGTGAATTCCCTGTATTAACGCCAAATGAGGTGGAATACATGGATGTCGCACCTAACCAAATTGTTGGGGTTTCTGCCTCATTGATTCCCTTCTTAGAGAATGATGATGCAAATAGAGCCTTAATGGGATCGAACATGCAGCGTCAAGCAGTTCCTTTGATTAAACCAAGTTCTCCAGTTGTGGGAACAGGTCTTGAAGGAAAAGTTGCGCGAGATTCTCGAATGTTGATTAATGCAGAAGGGAACGGAGTAGTTGAATATGTTGATGCAAATGAAGTAGTTATTCGATATGACCGTTCGGAAGCAGACATGATGGTTTCTTTTGAAGACAATAGAAAATCCTACAAATTGACTAAGTTTCGAAGAACCAATCAAGGAACTTGTATCAACTTGAAACCTATTGTTAGAAAAGGAGATCGAGTAAAAGAAGGAATGATTCTTTGTGACGGTTATGCAACCGAAAAAGGAGAATTGGCACTTGGACAAAACTTGAAAGTGGCATTTATGCCTTGGAAAGGTTACAACTTTGAGGATGCAATTGTATTGTCAGAGCGGGTAGTTCGAGAAGATATTTTTACATCCTTACATATTGAACACTTCGAATTAGATGTACGTGATACTAAATTAGGAGAAGAAGAATTAACCAATGATATTCCAAACGTAAGTGAGGATGCAACTAAAGATTTGGATGAAAACGGAATTATCCGAGTAGGTGCTTGGGTAAAGGAAGGAGACATCATCATTGGGAAAATTACTCCAAAAGGAGAATCTGATCCTACTCCAGAGGAAAAATTATTACGTGCAATCTTTGGTGATAAAGCAGGTGATGTAAAAGATGCTTCATTAAAAGCACCTCCATCAACTAAAGGTATCATCATCAACAAGCAATTATTTGCGAGAGCGAAAAAAGACAAAGATCAAAAGGAAAAAGAGAAAGGATTATTGACGGCTTTGGATGATCAACATGCTATTGCATTAAATGAGTTGAAAACGATTTTAGTGGATAAGTTGATGGTTTTACTAAAAGGTAAAGTCTCAAAAGGGGTGAAGTCTATTTACAATGAAAATGTATTTCCAGAGGGGACTAAATACAATAGTCGTATGTTGAAAGACATCAATTATACTACTATTGATTACAGCAACTGGACAGATGATACTAAGTTGAATAAACTAGTAGCTCGATTGTTACACAACTATACAATTAAAGTCAACGAAGAGGTTGGAAAATACAAACGAGAGAAATTCAATATCTCAATTGGTGATGAATTACCAGCAGGTGTATTGAAATTAGCTAAAGTTTATTTGGCTAAAAAACGTAAACTGAAAGTAGGAGATAAGTTGGCAGGTCGTCACGGTAATAAAGGAATTGTATCTAGAATTGTACGTCAAGAAGACATGCCATTCTTAGAAGATGGAACTCCTGTAGATATCGTGTTGAATCCACTTGGTGTACCTTCTCGGATGAACCTCGGACAGATTTTCGAAACAGTATTAGGTTGGGCTGGTGAACGATTAGGTGTAAAATATGCCACTCCAATTTTTGATGGTGCGAAAGCATCTGAGATTGCGGATAAAGTAATCGAAGCTGGTTTACCTCAGTTAGGTCAAACTTACTTGTCAGATGGTGAGACGGGAGATCGTTTCCACCAGCAAGCAACAGTAGGAGTGATTTACATGTTGAAATTATCTCACATGGTTGACGACAAAATGCACGCACGTTCTATCGGACCTTACTCGTTGATTACTCAACAACCATTAGGTGGTAAGGCTCAATTCGGGGGACAGCGTTTTGGAGAGATGGAAGTATGGGCCTTGGAGGCATTCGGAGCAGCAAATATTCTACAAGAATTATTGACATTAAAGTCAGATGATATTGTAGGTAGAGCTAAAGCTTACGAAGCAATTGTCAAAGGAGACAATCTTCCAGAATCCAACATTCCTGAATCATTTAATGTATTGATTCACGAATTACGTGGACTAGCGCTTGATGTAAAATTTGATTAACCATTGTTGATTAGTCAACTAGTTAATCAGTTGATTAGTTAATCAGTAACATGAATTTTTTTTCCAAAAAAATAAAATAATACTGGTTAACTAATTAACCGATTACCTAATTAACCAATTAACAATAAAACTATAAAGTATGCCATTTAAGAAAAATCACAAGCAGCAAAAAGCTAACTTCGACAGCATCACTATTAGTTTGGCTTCTCCAGATCAAATTCTGGAAAGATCTTATGGTGAGGTGTTGAAACCTGAAACGATTAATTATCGGTCGTACAAACCTGAAAGAGATGGTTTGTTTTGCGAACGAATTTTCGGACCAGTAAAAGATTACGAATGCTACTGTGGAAAATATAAACGTATCCGTTACAAAGGGATCGTGTGTGATAGATGTGGTGTAGAAGTAACAGAAAAAAAGGTACGTAGAGAACGAATGGGACATATCAAATTGGTAGTTCCTGTTGTTCACATTTGGTTTTTCAAATCATTGCCAAATAAGATTGGATACATGTTAGGTCTTTCTTCTAAGAAGTTAGAATCTATCATTTACTACGAAAGATATGTAGTGATTCAAGCAGGTGTTTTGGAAGAATCAGGTACAGCTGCTCACATGGATTTGTTGACAGAAGAAGAGTATTTGGATATTTTGGAAAACCTTCCAAAAGAAAACCAACAATTGGAAGATGATGATCCACAAAAGTTCATCGCTAAGATGGGGGCAGATGCAGTTCGTGATTTGTTGAATAGATTAGAGTTAGATTCATTATCATATAACTTACGTTACCAAGCTGCTAATGAAACTTCTCAACAAAGAAAATCAGAAGCACTTAAAAGATTAAGAGTTGTTGAAGCATTTCGAGATGGACAAACACGTTGCGAAAACCGTCCTGAATGGGCAGTTATTCAATACTTGCCAGTTGTTCCACCTGAGTTGCGTCCATTAGTTCCATTGGATGGTGGTCGTTTCGCTAGTTCGGATTTGAATGATTTATATCGAAGAGTTATTATTAGAAATAACCGTTTGAAACGTCTTTTGGAAATCAAAGCACCAGAGGTGATTTTGAGAAATGAAAAAAGAATGTTGCAAGAGGCGGTGGATTCATTATTTGATAATTCAAGAAAATCTAACGCAGTAAAAGCGGAAGGTGGACGTGCATTGAAATCATTATCAGATGTACTGAAAGGTAAGCAAGGACGTTTCCGTCAGAATCTTTTAGGAAAACGGGTTGATTACTCTGGTCGTTCAGTTATCGTGGTAGGGCCAGATTTGAAATTACACGAATGTGGTATTCCAAAAGGAATGGCTGCTGAGTTATTCAAACCTTTCGTGATCAGAAAATTGATTGAAAGAGGTATCGTAAAAACAGTAAAATCTGCTAAGAAATTAGTTGACCGTAAGGATCAAGTAATTTGGGAGATTTTGGAAAATATTCTTCGAGGACACCCGATCATGTTGAATCGGGCGCCTACATTGCACAGACTTTCAATTCAGGCTTTCCAACCTAAATTGATTGAAGGAAAAGCAATCCAATTGCACCCACTTGTGTGTGGTGCCTTCAACGCCGATTTTGACGGCGATCAAATGGCGGTACACGTACCACTTGGTCATGCAGCAATTTTGGAAGCACAAGTATTGATGCTTTCTGCACATAACATGTTGAATCCACAAGATGGTTCGCCAATTACTTTGCCTTCTCAGGATATGGTATTGGGACTTTACTATTTGACCAAAGAAAAAATGAGTACGAAAGCCGTTCCTGTAAAAGGGGAAGGAAGAACTTTCTACTCAGCAGAAGAAGCAGTCATTGCGTATAACGAAGGCGTAGTAGATTTACATGCAGCAGTTACGGTTAGAGGTAGAGTAGAAGGAGAAGAAGGAAAAATGACTACAGGTCGGGTAAAAACTACAATGGGAAGAGTTTTATTTAATCAAGCAGTTCCTGAAACAGTTCCTTTCGTAAATGAATTGTTGACTAAGAAAAATTTGAAAAAAGTAATTCAAGGAATTATCAATCGAACAGATTTCAATATTACGGCTACTTTCTTGGATAAAATTAAAACCTTAGGATTTTACTGGTCATTCAAAGGTGGTCTTTCTTTCAACTTAGGAGATTTGATTACTCCTACTTTAAAAGAATCTACCCTAATAACTGCACAGACTGAAGTTGATAGCGTTTGGGAAAATTACAATATGGGATTGATTACCAACAACGAGCGGTACAATCAAATTATTGATAAATGGACTTTTGCAGATAATACCATTACTGAAAACTTGATGATTGAGTTAGCAGAGCACAAGCAAGGTTTCAACTCAGTTTACATGATGTTGCACTCAGGTGCTCGGGGATCTAAACAACAAATTAAACAGTTGTGTGGACTTCGGGGATTGATGGCAAAACCAAGAAAATCAGGTGATACAGGAGCAGCGATTATCGAGAATCCAATTTTGGCAAACTTCGTAGATGGATTGTCAGTATTGGAATACTTTATCTCTACTCACGGTGCTCGTAAAGGTCTGGCCGATACAGCATTGAAAACTGCCGATGCAGGTTACTTAACTCGTCGTTTGGTAGATGTTTCTCAAGATGTAGTAATTAACGAAAGAGATTGTGATACATTAAGAGGTATCGAAACGACTTCGTTAAAAGATAATGAAAAAGTAATTCAAAGTTTATCAGATCGAATTAGAGGTCGATATACTTTGCATGATATTGTTCACCCAGTTACAGATGAGGTTCTTTTGGAAGCAGGAGAATACATCGATGAAGAAATGGGTAACAGTATTGACGAAATAGGAATTGAAGCAGTTACCATTCGATCAGTATTGACTTGTGAAACTAAGCGTGGAGTTTGTTTGAAATGTTATGGTAAAAACTTAGCAACTGGAAGAATTGCAGAACAAGGTGATGCAGTAGGAATTATTGCAGCACAATCAATCGGTGAGCCAGGAACACAGTTGACACTTCGTACTTTCCACGTTGGGGGTACTGCATCGGTAACAAAAACAGAAAATCAATTAATTGCCAAATTTGACGGTTTAATTGAATTCGATAATATCCGAACAGTAACTTCAAAAAATGAAGAAGGTAAAAAAATAGATATTGTTCTTTCACGAACTGGTGAGTTAAGAATTGTTAATCCTGAAAATGTAAACAAGACTTACTCTAATTTACATATGCCTTATGGTGCGATCTTATCAGTAAAAGATAAAAAGAAAATCAAGAAAGGAGATGTAATTTGTGAGTGGGATCCATATAACGCAGTTATTGTTTCTGAATTCGCAGGTATTGCTCAATTTGATTCTGTAGTCGAAGGAGATACTTTCCGAGTAGAAAGAGACGATCAAACTGGATTTGCTGAAAAAGTAATCATCGAGTCTAAAAAGAAACGAATGATTCCTATTATCAAAATTGTAAAACCAAATGGTGATGAGCTGCGAAGCTACAACTTGCCAGTAGGATCTTACATTTCTATTGATGAAGGTCAGGAAATCAAAGCAGGTCAAACGATTGTAAAAATTCCTCGTAACCTTGGTAAGATTCAAGATATTACGGGTGGTCTTCCACGAGTTACTGAATTGTTTGAAGCACGTAATCCTTCAAATCCAGCAGTTACTGCGGAAATTGATGGTATTACTTCTTTCGGAAAAATCAAGCGGGGTAATCGTGAGGTTATCATCACAGCTAAAGATGGTCAAATTAGAAAATACTTAATTGGATTATCTAAACACATCTTGGTTCAAGAAGGTGATTTCGTGAGAGCAGGAACACAACTTTCTGATGGAGCGACTTCTCCTAGAGACATTTTGAATATCAAAGGACCATTCGCAGTTCAGTACTACTTAGTAAATGGAGTCCAAGAAGTATATCGTTCTCAAGGTATTACGATTAATGACAAACATATCGAGGTGATTGTTCGCCAAATGATGCGTAGAGTTCAAATCGAAGATGCTGGAGATACAACATTCTTAGAAGGAGAAGCAGTAGAGAAATATGATTTCTTAGAGCAAAACGACTGGATTTTTGATAAAAAATTCGTGACGGAACCAGGAGATTCTAATAAATTGAAAGCAGGTCAATTAGTTACCTTACGTCAAGTGAGAGAAGAAAATTCTTTCTTGAAACGAGAAGACCGAAAACCTGTAGAATTTAGAGATGCCGTTCCAGCAACGTCAAGTCCATTATTACAAGGTATTACTAAATCATCTTTAGGAACATTCAGTTGGATTTCAGCTGCATCATTCCAGGAGACGACCAAAGTATTGAGTACTGCTGCCATCGGTGCGAAACGTGATTACTTAACTGGACTGAAAGAGAATGTAATTGTTGGAAAACGAATTCCAGCAGGTACAGGTTTACGTAAGTATGATGAATTAATTGTAACTAATAAAGCGGACTTTGATGCATTCCGAGCAAGAGAGCAAATGCTTGCAGAAGA
>Ga0079203_1001333_pt1 | contig 18346 bp, 16 predicted proteins | sample PorBlaMBantryBay_FD_68602 | JGI IMG/M metagenome (GOLD analysis project Ga0079203, IMG submission 68602) | Marine algae microbial communities from Bantry Bay - Bantry Bay, Ireland | ecosystem: Host-associated > Algae > Red algae > Blade | place: Bantry Bay, Ireland
TGCATCGAAACACCTTACGAAGCGCGTACCCTGCTCGATTGGATCGGCCAGGCCAAACTACTTTGCTACCTGAAAAATGATATTGACAAACTTCGATCCGTAGGTATCCGCAGCGTATTTGACCTGGTGAGTGTTCGACGCTCTGACAATGAAGTCGGCTTTATCGCAGATGCCGCAGGCATTTCTGAAACCCTCCTCAAAAATGTCAACGATCAGGTACTGGCAGATCGCGGTATCCGTGCTCTGGCAGGTTTTCAGGAAGGTGTCAATACACCTGATAACGAGGCGGAGAACACCAATACGCAGCGTCCTCCCCATGTTCCTAAAGATGGAGCGCCAATTGAAGGGCGGATTGACGTATAGCTAAATCTGCCGGATTATCCTTTTCTACTCTTTTTAATCTCATTACTGAACAATTCTACTGTTCTTGGCATTATTTTATATGTAAATTAAGACTAAAGTGTTAAATTGCACGATAGTACCATGATTTTACCAATCAGTGCGTTTTATTAGTGAAGTGGTTTTATAACTACGTCGATAAAGATAAACCAGCTGATTTTACATTTCAGAATCAATGGAATCAGATTATGAAGTTTTTACTCCTGTTATTGCTCAACTGTATCAGTCTATCCCTATTTGCTCAGGCGCCTGCCGGAGTGATTCGGGAAAATATTGTCCCTAACGCTGGTTTTGAGAAGTATGATGCGGCACCTATCGGCTGGTTTTATAAAGGAGCGCATTTTACCTCCGTTATGAAATATTGGAATGCACCCACGGGTGCTTCTCCAGATATCTTTGGGCCACGGGTTCGCGTTCCTAATCAGTGGGCGGAGAAAGGATTTGGAGATCAGAAAGCTAGAAGTGGAGAGTCGATGAGTGGGATTACCGCCTACGGCTGCGAAAATGGAAAACCGCATTGTAGAGAATATATTCAAATCCAGCTAAAAGAACCACTCGTTCCCGGTCAGGTATATTACGCTGAGTTTTGGGCGAGTCATCTCCCCCGATCTTTACGAATCAATAATTTGGGAATGTACTTTTCTGAAAAAGCAATTGGAGAAATTACCGCTACTCCGCTGGAATTTACCCCACAAGTAACCACGGAGGCGATTCTCGACCAGCGTGGTAATCAATGGATTCGGGTATCCGGTACTTTTAAAGCAGATAAAAGATGTGAACACCTGACCGTCGGAAACTTCTTTTCCGATGCGGCCACGCAGACCCGATCTGTTCATCTGGAGAGTTTACCTTATGCTTACTATTATATCGATGATGTGATGGTTATCAAACAAGACCCCATTATTGACTTGCCGATTCCAGAGGATGACCTATGTTGTATCACAGTAGAGGAAGGAGAAACCGTACAACTAAAAGATATATTTTTTGATACGGCGGACAGCGATTTACTGCCGCGCTCTTTTGTAGAACTAAAAAAACTACTGGCGTTAATGACTCGTTATTCCAATATGAAAATCGAGATTCGTGGTCATACAGATAATATTGGTACGGAGGATTACAATCTTTCGCTCTCTACACGTCGTGCTGCTGCGGTCGTGGCTTACCTCAATAAATTTGGGATTCATCCTGACAGAACAACCTATAAAGGCTTCGGTAGTCAACGTCCTATTGCGGATAATTTTAGTACTGCGGGTAGACAGATGAATAGGAGGGTGGAGTTTTTGGTGTTGGAAAAGTAATGAAAACATCCTAGCCAATAGCCGAACCTATTCTCTCTAATTTGTCATCCACTCAAAAAAAATCTACTCAATCCCTACTCCCCTTACCACCGCTTCACCTGATAAGGATAACGTTCCTCATACAATGCCCGAACCAGTGTTGTTAACTTTTCGCGCAACAGTGGAACATTCTCTTTTGTAATTGCAGAAATAAAAATATTCTCGTGTTCAAATTCATTTTTGAGCCGTTGTTGAAGTTCTCCCAACAAATCTTCTTGCGTTTCCGTCTCTAGATACTCATCGAAATAGCGTTTGCGATATTGATCTATTTTATTAAAAACAATAATGGTCGGCTTGTCCAACGCGTCCAGGTCTTTCAGCGTAATGTTGACCGTGCGGAGATGATCTTCAAATTGAGGATGGGAAATATCTACTACGTGAACGAGTAAATCACTTTCGCGTACCTCGTCTAGCGTAGACTTAAAACTTTCTATCAGATGATGCGGCAATTTTCTAATAAACCCTACCGTATCCGACAACAAAAAAGGCATTCGTTCAAACACCACTTTTCTTACTGTAGTATCGAGGGTTGCAAATAGTTTATCTTCCGCAAATACATCTGACTTACTTAGTAAATTCATCAGCGTAGATTTACCAGCATTCGTATATCCTACGAGCGCTACCCGAATCAACTGGTCTCTGTTTTTTCGACGCGTCCAGTTTTGCTGATCGATCTTTTCCAATTTCTTTTTTAACAAGGAAATTTGATCGCGTACAATACGTCTATCTGTCTCAATTTCCTTTTCACCCGGTCCACGCATTCCGATACCTCCACGCTGTCGTTCAAGGTGTGTCCACAGACCACGGAGGCGGGGGAGCATGTACTGCATTTGAGCGAGTTCGACTTGAGTTTTAGCTTGTGCCGTTTGTGCACGGCTGGCAAATATATCGAGGATAAGGCTGGATCGATCTACGATTTTTATCTTAAGGGCTTCTTCGAGAATACTGGTTTGTTTACCAGACAAATCATCATCAAAAATAATCAGGTTGATGTCCTCATGCTTCTCGATATACTCCGATATTTCTTCCAACTTACCAGAGCCGATAAAGGTTTTGGCATTAGGCTGTTTGAGTTTTTGGGTATATCGCTTTACCGTTTTGGCACCAGCCGTCATAGCTAGAAATTCCAGTTCGTCAAGATATTCTTTTACGAGTTCTTCAGATTGATCATCGCGAATGATACCGACCAAAATGGCAGATTCTATTTTTTTTTCTAATCCTTTTTTACCTTTTCCGCCGAGATTCCATTCAGCCATATTGTATGTGTTTTATTTTTTAGCTTAAAGTTTACAGCCACTAAAATACGAACCTTTCAGTTGGATGTATAGCGGTTGTTCAAAAATGAAGGGTAATGTAAGTAACTAATAAAGTGAAAGGAAGAAGATTTGTTCAAATTAAGCGAGACCTGCCGTAAGCTTTGAACTAAAAGAGATAGTAATTAAATATTAAATTATTTCGATTTCCTTAATTATTTACTTCCGATAACTACTCGGCACACTAAAAGGCATCGTTACCGCCTCATCGAAGGTCACTTTGGACAACTCCAATTCTACTTCAATAGTTCCCAGATCAGGACTTTGTGCGACGATATCTCTTTGGTAAGCAAAAGCGGGGGCTTTGCCGACGGGCTGGTAGTTGGATTGTTGGAGGATGAGTTGACGTTGATTGCGGCGGTCGTTGTAGAATGCTTTTGCTAAGTTAAAGGTGTTGCCTTCGATCCAGTAGGCGTTGAGGAAGGGATCGGCGTTTTGAGCTTCCAGGTAATAAGCATCATCGCGGATGTCGGTGGTGGTATTTTCGGTGGTGACATAGAAAGCGTTGCCGAGAATCATATCTTGTAAAGTAGCAAAAGACGCAGGAAGGTTAAACGCTTGTTCAATAAAGGAGAAATCACGGACTTCATAAACGCGCTCCAACCGATTGAGTAGATAAATCGAATCGGTTGTAATCAATGCCCTCGCTCCCTCAATACCAAATTTTCTAACACTTATCCAAATCACACTGTCCCGGCGAAGACGCAGGTCAGCAGTCGCGCGATTGGTCGATCCGTTTTGGGAAAATTTTACTTTAACCTTAGCAGACATCCATTCTACCTCCAGTTTTTGTTGGTCGAGTTTTTTGGTTAAAAAATTAGCAGAGCGAACCCGAAGCGTTGTACCATCGGTTGTCTTGACAGTTTTGCAGCCCACGCTAAAAATCAATCCGATAAAAAGTGAAAAAATAAAAAGGGTCAGTTTCATGTTTATATAGTTTCAAAAAAATAAAAGTAGCGATTTTATTGCGCACATATTTATAACGAACACTTTCTTTTAGGAGTTGTCTTGATTTTAGAATAAAGTCTAATTACCATTACGAAAAAAGCCAGCACTTTCGCACCGGCTTTTTCAAATTCTATTAGCAGTGATTATTTATTTTTTAACCAATGCCTTGATCTTATCTTCCAACTCATATTCATCTCCTGGCGTATAGCTATTATGTTGGTACACGATATTACCAGCTTGATCGAGCAAGAAGGTCATGGGTACGGTTTGAAAATTCATGGCGCGTTTCAGGTCTTCATTGACATCTGAAAGAACGGTATATTCCCAACCTTTGGTTTCTACCATTGGTTTTACCTTTTGCATGCTTCGTGCATTATCAATGGTAATGGCTACCATTTCAACATCATATTCTTCCTGCCACTCAGGGTATAAATCAGCGATGGCATCCAGTTCGCGCTTGCAGGGATGGCACCAGGTAGCCCAAAAGCTGATGACAGTAATCTTTCCGTTTTGAGCATATTCCTGAATATTGACCTTTTCTCCATCCAGATTTTTAATAAAAACTTCAGGTAATGTTTTCTTGATGTTGTCCTGTGCCATTAGGAATGGAGCGATTAATAATCCGGCAATAGCTAAGAGTAGTCTTGAATATTTCATATAAATGGTGTCTATTTTTTATGAACAATTAATAGTTTTTTCTCAATCACAAAGATAACCACCAAATTTTTAAATTATTTTAATATTAGGTTAAAAAGACTACCATTTTCCATTTTTAGGATAAAACTGTTCTTTTTTTTCAATCTATTAGGATTAAGCCTTACATTTGAAGCTAGAATTTTTACTATCAGGCAGTATTCTCTACTAATGAATGCTGATACTATATACCCTTTAAAGTGTACGTTTCGTATGAAAATCCAACTGCTACTACGTCTTTTTCCTATTTTATGCTGTTTATTTGTCAGCCAACTGGTTTTAGGCCAAAATGACAACGCTAGCCAGCAAGCCAGTCGATTATCTGGTAATTTTGAATCTACCGCCAACTTTTTTATTCCCGATTCCGCAATTGGCGCCGTGGGATTGCCACAATATGACCGACAATTGTATGGAGCTGATGCGTGGATGCAGCTTAATTATAGCAACTGGGGTTTTGATCTCGGGGTCCGCTTTGATCTTTTTAATAACTCTAACCTGCTCAACCCTAATGGTTCTTATACTGCGCAGGGCATTGGTCGTTGGTTTATAAAAAAGAAGATTAAAAAACTTGGACTCTCTGCTGGCTATCTCTACGATCAGATAGGTAGTGGAATTATTTTCCGCGCTTATGAAGCACGTGGACTAGCGATTGACAATGCACTTTACGGACTTCGTGCCACTTACGATATCAATGACAACTGGCGGATCAAGGCATTTACTGGATTGCAAAAGAGACAGTTTTCTAACTATTCTGCCACTATCAAAGGAATCAATATCGATGGTTTTATTAAGCCAAAGAAAGAAGGAGCCAAATGGTCACTTGCGCCCGGATTTGGTGCCGTAGGGCGTACACTGGATGATCAGACTGTGAATACGGTAGTTAACACCATTGCTACTTACACTCCCGTGGATAGTATCGGTGCGAGGTATAACGCCTTTGGCTTGAGCTTATATAATACCCTTACTGCTGGAAACTTTAGCTGGTATGTAGAAGGAGCGTACAAAACACCAGAGCAATATTTTGATCCATTTGCGATTAAGACGAATAGAGACAATTCCACTTCCGTGGGAAAATTAGATTTTAGTAATGGTACGGTATTTTATACCTCTCTTGGATATGCGGCGAATGGCTTAGGCATTAGTATGGATTTTAAGCGAACGGAAAATTTTACCTTCCGCGTTGATCCATTTGAAACAACTACCCAAGGGTATCTAAACTTCCTGCCTGCGCTCACTCGGATCAATACTTATCGACTTACCGCCTATTATAATGCCGCTACTCAGGAACTGGGTGAACTGGCTTTTCAGGGAGATATTACTTATGCGGTTAGCCGAAAACTTCGCTTTAATTTTAATATCGCCTACATTAATAATTTACAAAATGAATTGTTATACAGGGAATATTATTTTGAAGCATTCTATAAATACAAACGTAAGTGGACGCTCTCTGGTGGTCTTCAGATTCAAAATTACAATCAGGAAGTCTACGAGGTCAAACCTCAGGTGCCTATCGTAAAAACAGTGACTCCTTTTGCAGAATTTTTATATAAATTTGATCGAAAAAAGTCGATTCGATTTGAGACGCAAGTGATGCTGACTGAACAGGATTTTGGTAATTGGCTCTATGGACTGGTGGAATTTAATGTTGCGCCACATTGGTCTTTTTCCCTTTCCGAAATGTATAATTTTTCTCCTACCAAACGTACCGATGGTAAAGCATTGAGTTATCCTCGGGTAGATGTATTTTATACGCAGGGAGCCAATCGCTTTTCGCTAAGTTTTGTTAAGCAGGTACAGGGGATTGTTTGTGCAGGAGGGGTATGCCGGCTGGAACCTTCATTTAGTGGCGTGAGATTATCTGTTAATTCTAGTTTTTAAAAAAAAATAACCAAAAAATATGAAAAATTTAAAATTTTATGGTTTTGCAGTAATACTATTATTAGGATTTTGGTCTTGCGACGAAAATGAACCGGTTATTCCATGCTTGAGTTGTAATGACCAGCAAGTGGTAGTAGAACCTACTGCTCAAAAAGTGTTGATTGAAGAATTTACGGGTGTACGTTGTGTCAATTGTCCAGCTGGAAGTTCAGAAATTCAAAACCTGCTAGGTATTCATGGTGAACAGATGGTAGCAGTATCTATTCATGCAGGTTTTTTTGCCAATCCTTATTCGGAGAGTAGGGAAGATTACAAGACGCCGGAGGGTAACTCTCTAAATGATTTTCTGGACTTTCCTAATGCATACCCTACTGCTAGTATCAACCGGAAAGTATTTCAAAATGAAAATGACCTTCAAGTGGGACGTAATAGCTGGGGTGGGCTGATTCAGCAGGAGAAAATACTTTTTTCACCCATTACGCTGGATTTGACGGTAAGCTATCAATCAGGCACTCGTCAACTGACTGCTACTACTGATATTCAGGTTGCTGAAACGGTAGATGGAATCTATCGATATTCTGTCATGGTAGTAGAGAATAATATTACGGATGTTCAGCTGACGCCCGAAGGTATTGAAGAAAACTATGTACACAAACATGTGCTGCGAGATATGATGACTCCGTTCAATGGGGAATCTATTGACGGAACGTTTATAGAAGGTAGTACAATTACAAAGGAACATCAGATGATATTGCCTGACAACTGGGTAGCGGATGAAATAAGTGTTGTCGTTTTTGTACATCAGGATGGAGGAACAGGCCGGGAAGTAATTCAGGTGGAAGAAGCTGGATTGTCAGAGTAAGCTCATGTTTAGGAATGTTGATAAAATAAATTAAGACACTATACTTCCTCTTTTTCCATCACGCTTCGTTACTAAAATGGTTATTATGCGGTGCATAACGTCCATTTCAGCGCCTTGATTGATGAAAAAATAGTTCGCCTTTTATCTCCATCTATTTTATCGCCATTCCTTATGAATAAATGCTATTTTCTTTTTTCTCTTTTCTTATTGAATAGCTGTTATTCAAACCGTAATGTTGCAGAGGACTATGCCGTCATTGAGCAACTCAACAACAGAATGGAATACCTCTATGATAAAGGCCAGCCCGGTGCATTGGCAGATTTTTATCACGAAGATGCTATTATTATCGGTCGGGATGACCAGTTGGAGGGGAGGGAGGCTATTGGCGAATATTGGGAAAGTATGAGCTATCCCGTTAGTATGAAAATGGAGACACTGGTGATGGAAGCATCGCTGGATCGTATTTTTACAAGCGAGCCATGGCAGGAATTAAAAAATAAGATGAGCGCTAGTATTAAAAAAGAGTTGTCTTCTGCTCAGGAATCCGGCACTACGGTATTTCAATTAGCTCGTATGAAGACAGCTTATGAAAGAGAAGATGTAACTGTTTTTAATAAAAGGACAACAGTGTTGCTCGACTGGACGGTAAGTGAATCTGGTCATTTTCGAATCGCCACCACGTACTTGCTGGATTAATCAACATTCCTAAGTTTTTATAAACAATTTTAAAGAAAAAATAAAAGAGGGGCTACAGACGACGCACTGTAACCCCAATTTTCGCAAATCCATCTTCGATTCTTCAGCCGATGTATTTCCGCCCTTCCTAACTATTCTCTGTATCATATTTTTGTAATTCCAATTCTTCAATGATACGAATCAGTTTTTCTGCGTATCGCTTGTCCGTTGCGTAACCGGCCTTGTACAGTCCATGTGCCCAGCCGTGATAATCGGTAGGGGAGAGGTCGAACAATTTTTTGTACCGTTTATTACCAACCAGCATCTTACTATGTGAACGATAGCTCGACCAGGCACTTTTATAAACCCGGAAAAAATCCTTATGGCTATCATCGGTAAAATTACTGCAATGTCCTTTTTTACATTTACGAGAAAAGCATTTCATACCAAAGTGGTTGTTATTTTTTGTAGACAGGCGACTGGCACCAGCATTGGTTTCAATAAGCCCTTGTGCCAATTTGATGCTGGCAGGGATGCCGTATTTTTTCATTTCAGACTGCGCGACGTCAACAAACCGAGAAACGTAAGCATTTTGTTTTTTTAACTTAGCGACCTCCGCTTTACTACGCACTGGTTTGGCAGCAGATTCGTGATAGGTCATATTGCTGTAGGTATTCGCTAGATTATCAGCAGCAGGTAGCTCAGTAATTTGCACTTGTTCAATCTTCTCTTTTTCAGGTAATAAAGTCGTCAGGCTGGAAGCCAAGGTGGCAGGATTCAGTCGATCTAGCCAGCCCTTTTCAGTGAATGCAGCAGTGTCTTCTGAAGCGTCCGGTTGAGCACTCAGATTAAATTGTAGGTTCAAATCTTTTTGTTGTAAAAGAAAAATAAACATCCCGCAAAGGACGATTTTAAACCAGTGTCTGCCCAACCAGACAGGTGTTTTGATAGTAAAAGGTTTCATGATGATCCGATTTTTAAATGGTACGACGAAAAAAATTGTTTTACTCATAATAGATTTATTCTTCATTTCTTATAGTGTAATAAAGTGTGGAATGATATAGATTAGAGGATCCAATAAAATCTGTCACTCCGTATGCGCACGACAAACATAAAACAAATTATTTTATAATTCAAATAAATTCAAAACTTTTTGTTTCTAATTTTAAAACAATGTTAGTTTCCTGTTTAAATGAGATAAAATAAATAACTTCATATTGAAACTTTTTAAATTTGAATGGGTATACACTATCAAGCTATGCCTTGTGGTATTGGCTTATTTATCCCAACCGATCAAAGCGTGTTTATCAAAAACCGCTTTATCCCACTAACCGACCTTGCTGGTATCACACGCTGTGTAGATATTGGTAAAAAATATTTATAATAATAAAATGTTTCTACTGACCCTTGTTGGTAGACATGCCTTAGTTTGTATATGATTGTATGCAAACTGATGGCGCATAAGTCTTTTTAATTTGATAAGTGTAAATGGGAGATGATCAGTTTACTGATCATCTCCACTTTTCAAAATAATAGTGCTAACCCCGCTTAGGAATATTGATTAAAGATGCTGTTCTGGGACTAATTCATTGAAATCAGTTCTTGGAATTTGCCTTCTCCTTACAAAGGGGAAGGCTTTTTTGATTATGTTTTTTAATTATTAAATAATTTTATATCTTGGGAAGTGATTTAGTATTTGAATTTTTATTAACTTATTAACCTGAAAAATTATGAACAAGATATCTACACATTTATGTTACGCCATGTTAGCTTTATTGCTGGCATTGACTGTTCCAGTCATGGCTCAATCTGAGCAGGCGCCCGTCGGGCCTATTGGTCCGATCCCTTCACCTACTGTTTCATTGGCACAATGGGATATTCTTTTTGACTATGATGTTACTACGCCTAGTGGTCAGGGAAGTCTGGCGGGGGCTGTACATTTGGATACTACGTTTTGGGCTGCGGTATGGAATGAAGATACCATTGCCGTTTTTAATAACGATGGTACATTTGTGGAAGATTTTACACTTCCAGCATTGTTTGATGCGGGCAGCGGATTCATTCGCGCAATGACTTGGGACGGGACTAGTGTATGGGCTGCAAACAATACGACTACCATCCACGAGATAGATCCTGTCACTAAAACAGTTATTAATAGCGTCATTACTGCTTCTGCTGATCCGATTCGTTTTTTAACTTATGACCCTTCCGCAGACGGAGGTAATGGAGGATTTTGGATGGGTAATTTCAATACCCCGATTTCGCTCATTAGCCGTACGGGAAACATTCTTACGACCATTCCTGCTACTACTCACCAGTTGGGTGGAATGTACGGAGCTGCTTATGATGGCACTAGTGCCGGAGGTCCTTATCTATGGGTGTTTCATCAAGCAGGTGACCCTTCCAATGGACTGATTACGCAGCTTGATCTTACGATGGGTGTACCCACTGGAGCAGGTCGGGATGTTAATCAAGACCTCAACACTCCTGATGCGTTAGCTGGTGGAATGTTTGTTACTAATCGTTGGGATGATGAAGGTACCCTTATTTTAGGCGGAATTAGTCAAGCTACGCCCGACCGATTATTTGGATACGAATTGAGTTTTGATCCTGCCGCTGCTATTGATTTAGCTACTCAATCACTTTCTTCTCCTGTTTCTGGGTGTGGACTCTCCAATACAGAAACAGTCATCTTTGAGCTTGTTAATAGGAGTAGCAGTCCTGTTTCCAATGTTCCTGTAGAAGTCCTGGTCAACAATGTAGTAGTCGCCACTGAAATGGTAGCTGGACCGTTGATGCCCAATATTCCTTTTACTTATACTTTTACGGAAACCATTGATATCTCGACTGCTGGTCTTTACAATATAGGAGTACGAACATCATTGGATGGTGATATCAATAACTCCAACGATCTTACTACTGTCATAGTCGCCAGCAAGACGATTGTCACCCCTACACTTAGTCAGGATTTTGACGGACTGACGGAAGGGACAATGGACTTACCGCCTTTTTATAATCTAGGAGATATTCTTTTTGAGGTATCACCCGGACCTACGGTATCTACAAATACTGGCCCTGCAATGGACGCGAGTGGATCAGGTAACTTTATTTATATGGAGAGTTCAGGTTCCCTTCCTTTGGATCGAGCGATTTTATCTACAGAGTGTATCGACCTGACTGGAGCAGATGAGATACAACTGGGTTTTGCTTACCATCTGTTTGGAGCTGCGATTGGGGATCTCATTATCAGAGTCAATGATCAGAATGGTAATTCATCCATCATAGATTTTATCTCTGGTCAGCAGCAGGCTACTAGTGATGCTCCGTGGGAAGAACGAAGTGTTTCACTGGCTAATTTCGCCGGAGAAATAATAGAAATTAATATTGAAGGAAATGTAGCCGATAATGGCGAATCTGCTTTTAATTCGGATATTGCGTTGGACGAAATTCTACTTCGTACTTGTGCCGCACCAATGATTGATGCCGAAGTAACCAACCTGATTAATAACAATCCTGGAAGTATTGATCTTACGGTAATGGGCACAGGAACTTACACTTATGAATGGAGTAATGGTGCAACTACTGAGGATTTGACCAATCTTATTCCGGATACGTACTCCGTAACCATCACCGCTGATAATGAGTGTGTATACATAGAGTCTTACGAAATTATCAACGCTTGTACGGGATATACCGCAGAAGCAACGGTCGTAGATGATATGCAATCAACAGGAGTAGGTAGCATTGATCTTACGGTAACCGGTGGCACCGCACCTTATAGTTATTTGTGGTCTAATGGAGCAATTACCGAAGACCTGGCAAACCTCGTAAGTGGCCCCTATTCAGTAGAGGTGATGGACGATAATGGATGTATTTTTAACGGTTCTTACGATGTTGGTGATGTTACTTCGATAGACAATATCGATGGATTACAACAGCTCGATATCAGCCCCAATCCTACGGAAGGACAATTACAGGTTGCACTGGAAATGGAGCAAATGGCTGAAGTACAACTTACTGTTTTTAATGCCATTGGCCAACAGGTATACGCTACCAAAAGTCAAACCTTTTCTCAACATACCTATCACCTTAACCTGAGTGATCAATCTAGTGGAATGTACTGGATTAGCCTACGGATAAATGATAAGGTGGTTACCCGAAGTATTAATTTGAAATAGATTTTTTGCTATAAAAGATAAAAAAATACATACGTCATCCCGAATATTAGTTCATTCTAATATTTGGGATTTTTAGTATATTTGAAAACCTTGTAGAAGTAAAGCGTAAAACTAAAGAAGAGAAAGCGATATCTGTTCCATTCCTTTTTCTTGTTAACGACCTGTTAAGCGGGATAATTGAATTGTTATTTTCCTTACAAGTTCGTAGTATTGGATATATGGAAAGCAAAATCATTCGGCGGATTGTTATTTTGGGAGCCATCACCATTTTTGGTATACTGGGGATTCAAGGATATTGGGTGATGCGAACCTGGGATATTAAGCAGCAGGAATTTAGCCAGACGGTTAAGATGGCTTTGCTAAAGGTCGCCAAGGAACTCGAAACCCTCAATGGTCGGAATAGCTTGCCAATCAAAGGGCTAATTAGTCAGGAATCCAGCAATACCTATTTGGTAAACATCAACGATGAAATCAATGCGAGTACGCTAGAATTTTATTTGCAAAAAGAACTGGAAGCGCGGGCAGTCAATTCGGATTTTGAATATGGAATTTTCGATTGCGAAAGTCGGGAAATGGTCTATGGTCGACGGATCAACTATTCGGAAGATAAAGACCTCAATGTCCAACCCAACCCATTGCCGACTACCGGAGATTTTGACTATTATTTTAGTGTACGGTTTCCCGATCAAAAAGCCTACTTGCTGGAGGATATGCGGCTGGCTATTTTCTTTTCCATTATCCTTTTTCTATCCATCGTGTTTTTTATTTATTCGCTGTTTATCATCATGCGTCAAAGAAGATTATCTGAAATGCAGAAGGATTTTATTAACAACATGACCCACGAATTTAAAACACCTATCTCTACCATAAAAATTTCCGCAGATGTTTTTCTCAATAATGATCTGATTCAACAGGACAGTCGATTGAGTCGCTACGCTCAGATTATCAAAGACCAAAACCAGCGACTCAATATGCAAGTAGAAAAAGTACTTCAACTGGCCAAAGTAGAACGCGATGGTTTTTCTATTAAAAAAGAAGCCGTAAATTTGCATGAATTACTTGATGAAATTACAGATAGCGTACAGATAAGACTCAACGAAGTCGGTGGCGAATTGACGCAGGAGCTTCACGCAAAAGAGGCGATCATCAACGCCGATCCGCTCCACCTGAATAATATTTTATATAACCTGATCGACAACGCCATCAAATATTGCCAAACAAATCCACACGTAATTATTCGGACTCGAAATAAAAATGGCAAACTAATCCTAGGCGTCAAAGACAATGGAATCGGGATTGATAAGGAACACCAACCCCGAATTTTTGATAAATTTTATCGCGTATCAACGGGCGATATCCACAACGTCAAAGGGTTTGGACTCGGCCTGTTTTATGTGAAAAATATCTGTGACGCACACAACTGGGATGTACAGCTAAAAAGTGAAGCAGGAAAAGGGACGGAAGTAGTGGTGGGAATTAGTTAGTACGTTGTTATGGCGAACGTAGAAGTGTGAAAATTGAATTAGAAATTAATTATTAATATATTTTAATCAATCAAATTATGCCACATCTCCTTTATGTAGAAGATGACGAAAGCCTTAGCTTTGTCACTCGTGATAATCTCGAATTGGAGGGCTATCAAGTCACTTATTGCCCCGATGGTCAATCCGCGATTGATAAAATAAAAAAAGAGAATTTTGACCTTTGCATACTGGATGTTATGCTGCCGGATGTAGATGGTTTTACTATTGCTCAGGAAATTCGAAAAACAAATGTTGAAGTGCCTATCATTTTTCTGACCGCCCGCTCACTCAAGGAAGATAAGATTCGTGGCCTCAAACTTGGCGCCGATGATTATATGACCAAGCCATTTAGCATCGAAGAATTATTATTGAAAATTCAGGTATTCCTGCGCCGATCCAAAATATCCAAACCACTCTCCACTTCCCAGCAACTAGGAAATTATACTTTTGATCATAAAAATTTATCCTTAAATCACAAAAAAGAAAATAAAGTACTTACGCAAAAAGAATCAGACTTGTTGAATCTCTTTTTTCAAAATCAAAACGTAGTCATTAAACGCTCTGATATTTTAGAGAAAATCTGGGGAGAAGACGATTATTTTATGGGCCGTAGCCTGGATGTATTTATTTCGCGGTTACGAAAATATTTGTCGAAAGACGAGGAATTGAAAATTGAGAATATCCACGGCGTAGGCTTTCGCCTGAAAACCCCAAACGCCCAATAGCAACAGCTACAAATATCACCCCAAAACTCAAACTCAAATTCCAATTCTAATTCCAATTCAAACTCTAATTCAAATTCTAATTCCAATTCTAATTCTAATTCTAATTCTAATTCTAATTCTAATTCAAACTCAAACTCAAACTCTAATTCAAATCCTAATCCACCAATAAACTATCCGCCCGATAATGCGGTACCTCCTCCAGTTTCCAATCAATAACCAGTCCACCCGCCAAGCTCCGCGCGATCTCCGCTCCGTACAAATGCTCACACAGATACAAAGCCGCTTCAAAAGATTTGGCTCCTCCAGCAGAGGTAATATATTTTCCATCATGGACAAATAATACGCTATCGCGAACATCCAACGCTGGAAACATCTCTCGGTATTTTGGAATATCACTGGGAAACGTAGTAGAAGCCACCTGATCGAGCAATCCTGCCTTGGCCAACACAAAAGCACCATCACAATGAGAGGTAATAAACAAAGCTTCCTGATCTACCTTTTTTATAAAATCCAACATCGTTTTGTCTTCCAAATCCGTATCCAGATGATGCTCCGCACTCGGGACCACGAGTATATCAATATGCGGCAATCCTTCTTCGAGATAATTATAATCCGGCAAAATTCGCATCCCTTCAAAACTCGTGATTGGCTCCATCGTATTGGCTACGGTAAAGGTATTCATAGCCTTAATGTTTTTTCTGAAAACAGTGTGTTGAAAAATATCATACGGCGCGGTGAGTTCTGTATTGTACACGCCATCCATGATGAGAAAAGCGACGTTATAGCGATTGGGGGCGAGGGTGGGACGAGTAGTGGTGGTGGTGGGCGCATTTGCCGAATCGCAACCCATGATCGTTATTGCTAATAAAAAGCAGAAAAGTAGGAGGTGATTTCTCATAGATGAGGGATAAAACTTTCTAGTCAAAAAACAATTTAATTACAACTTGGAAACATCTTCCATTGCGACAATAGATAACTTTTCTAATTCATTATTTTCAAATTGCTCAGGAAGACCGAGCAGCGGCGTTCCTTTGGGCGCTTTATAATTGACATAATCCTGAAAAATGATACCATCAATTTTACGTGTGTTAAAAGCACTTCTGAATCGTACACCACCTTTGCCGACCTGAAAATTATAGGCCAGATAATCTACCAGTTTTGTATTCTGATTGATCCAGTAATGATAAACATCATCATGGTCAGGTCCGCCACCTTCGGCCTGAAAACCAACTTCGAGGATATCATATTGTTTATCTTTAATACTGGTAACACCGATATATTTTTTGGTAACCGCTGGATCTTTTAGTTTATGGGGAAGGGTCGCAAAATAGATGACGGAGTTGACGGCGTATCGAATACTATTTATTTCTTTTTCAGTAAGCGTACTCGCCTTGCCATCTATGAGGCGTACTACTTTGTCGTTTGTCACTTGATCTATGATCGTTTTACCATCTTTAAGTCCTGAGCGGATATAAGTGTATTGACCATTATTATGCTGAAACGTATAGCTTTTTTTACGAAAAGTGAATCGATAATAGGCCGTCTCATAAAGTACACCACCATGTGCATTGATGGATTGTTCCAAAATGGTATCCGCTTTGGAGGCGATGGCTTTTTGTAACTGACCTTTATTGCTGGTTTGGCAACCAACTAGTAGGAATAAGGCAAATAAATATATTGATTTCATATCGCAAAGATAGGAAACCTGATTCATATACCCATACTGAAAATCTGATTATAGTAACTGCTGCCCAAGTGCTTACGCTATCGCGTCACCACAAAGCATCGAGTAGAAACCAGTTGATCTCCCATCTGAATTTTAAGATAATAGGTTCCCGCTGAATAGTCACGTACGTCGAATTCAATTTCACCATTCGTTACTTCGTGTAGCAGACGGTTGGTCATCACTTGGCCATTAGGGCTGACAATCGTGATTTTTGCGCGCTGCCCGATATATTCCTTGAGGTCTAGTCTGACAACATCAGAAGTAGGATTTGGGAAAACAGCAAAACACTCACTCGCAGCAGGTTTCTCTACATCGGCAAAGTTTACCATGGATTCGAGCTTGGATGCAGCAGAATTAATCGTCTTTTCTTCATCAGGTGCTTCTACAATCCCACGGACGGTCAGGAAAGTTTGCGCCGGATCGGTATTGGCAGTAACGGTAATTCTTTTAGATTGTTTGTTCTTTTTTCCTTTTGTATTAAAAGCAATTTCAATCACCGCACTTTCTCCTGGCGCGATTGGATGCTTAGGCCAGTAAGGAACAGTACAACCACAACTACCTTTCACATTTGTGATAATAAGCGGTTCATTTCCAGTATTGGTAAATACAAAATCATTGTGTACAACATCGGTCTGTGTAACCGTTCCAAAATCAAATTCCGGATTTTCAAAAGCCATAGTCGTAGTCGGAATCTCGAATTCCGCTGGAGTGACTTGTGCAAAACCGAGAGAAAACAGACAGCAGGTAAAAATCATAAAAGTGGATAACTTTTTCATAAGAGCGCGTGTTTTGAAAATGGTGAGAGAAAGTGAAGTATAGATTCTATCGTAATATACGAAAAAAGAATCTATCTTCATAACGGTAGATGCAAAAAAGGTAACGATGGTTGGGTGAGCAAGATGGACTGTTCAATTAATTGTTTTGTATGCTCATATTCATTGATTTCATCCGAGTACAGGATACTTTAATTTTATAAAAAAAGACACCCCAAAACGGAGTGCCTTCCTTCATAAAATAATTTCTCTAAAAATACACTTCCTCTTATCGCTGTACAATAAACTTCTCCGTATACACCTCTCCCGTGGAATGAATACTTCGTAAAAAGTAAATACCCGGTGTGAGGTGGCTAGTCGAAAATCGGTAACCGAAACGGGTGGTTGTTAGATCACGGAGGTCGTGCGACTTACCATCTACTCCGATTAAGAGCAAGGTGGCTGATTCGGCCGTTTCTACCATTAGGTGGTTTTGGGTTGGATTGGGGTAGAGGCGTAGAGCGGTTATGGTTGCTCCATCTTGACTTGTGAGATCTTCTTTTTCTGATCCAGAGGAAGAGGAATTATTGGTAGACATACAGGGTACATTAGAAAGGTTAAGGGTAGACCATGGGTCAGTTTCTTTCACTCTAAGGTCTATCTTATCTGTTGTTGTCGGATATGCAAGGTCATAGGTGTGGTTTTCAGTTATGATGGAATGAATATCTTCATGCAGTAGCTGGTTTGCTCCACTAGAGGGCGTTTTAATTTCTTTGTGATGTAACTTTTCACCTGGCTCTAAATTACTGTAAATGATGTCTGTGATAATACAATCATCAATGATAAAGAACAAATCTGCGCCTGGACTGCTAAATCCGCAATCACAAATTTGAATCCACGGTGTAGTATTACTACTTTCAGGAGTTATCGATAAGGTAAATAATGGACTAGATTGGTCTGCTGTGATATATCGATACGATATGTAGATATTTTCCTGACAAACATTGTATGGGATTTCTATCGTTACCCCCCCAATAAAAGGATTACTTTTAGCTTCCAATACCATCATGGTGGCATCTGAACGTTGCACTAGTGGATGATCTGTTTGATTTAAAAATTCCCCACTATAAGTTAACCAGACCTGTACCAGATCTCCTTCATTAGCATCGACTTGTAATATATAGCCACCACAGCGGCCAGCAAAAATACTTGTCATATGGGCGCACTTCTAATTTGTCCCCATGTTTTTTAACTAGTTTTTCAAATTATTAATCATAATATTCCACCGACCTGAAAGTAAGACACCTCTCATGTAAATCAGTTTTTCAACATTTTCA
>Ga0079203_1001347_pt1 | contig 18209 bp, 22 predicted proteins | sample PorBlaMBantryBay_FD_68602 | JGI IMG/M metagenome (GOLD analysis project Ga0079203, IMG submission 68602) | Marine algae microbial communities from Bantry Bay - Bantry Bay, Ireland | ecosystem: Host-associated > Algae > Red algae > Blade | place: Bantry Bay, Ireland
TCCAAATGATTTATTTGGTAGCGCTAGTCAATTGCAAGCTTCCATAAAGGCTAAAAATGCAGCTGCATTTGATATTACAGCTGCATGCTCGGGTTTTGTAATTAGCTTGATTACAGCAAGCCAATTTCTTAACTCAGGGTCTTACAAAAATATTTTGATTGTTGGTGCTGATATACTATCGCGTTGGGTTGATTGGTCTGATAGAAGTAGTTGTATTTTATTTGGAGATGGGGCAGGAGCAGCGATTTTGCAGGCAAGTACCAATAACGATGTTTTAGGCTTTCAAATAAATACAAATGGTTTAGAAGCGAACCAATTATCTATAGCATGCAAAGCTAGTAAAGATAGTAATGCTGCAAAATTAGAGTCTATGCATGCTCAATATGATTATCTCAGAATGAATGGTAGAGAGGTCTATAAATTTGCTGTATCTAGAGTACCGGAAAGTATTAAGCAATGTTTAGAAGAAGCAAATTTATCAACTCATGATATATCCTGGCTGATTTTACATCAGGCAAATCAGCGTATACTAAATGCTGTTGCAGATAAGCTTGATATACCAAAGAGTAAAATTATCTCAAATATAGAATCTTATGGAAATACTTCAGCCGCTTCTATACCAATTGCCCTTCACGAGGCTTTTGATGCAGGCCAGATTATGAATGGTGATATTATTGCCATAGCTGGTTTTGGCGCTGGTCTTACTTGGGCTACTGTTATTCTTCAATGGCACTAATGATAAAAACTAGGTGGCATATGCTGAAATATATATATATTATACAATATACAAATAAAAGATATCTGAAAGAGAAGAAAATGCTACTATTATGACAAGTACATTAGACTATATTTTAATCTAGCAAGTACTTTTATCATTTTAATTAAGTAAGCAAAGAAGGAATTAATATATGACTGCATCGCTATCAAATTTTTTAAATAGCTTAATCCTAGGTGCTGTAATTGTTGTACTGCCAATAACTATCGCTTTACTATTTGTAAGTAATAAAGATAAAACATTGAGAGATTAAGCGACTAAGACATATTGAGTTTACAATCTTTATTAAATTTATAGATATTAATTCTATTTAATTTATTGCATATTATATCTCAAATATTTATCAAATAACTAGTAATAACATTCAGAAATATGTCTTTAGCAGATTGGCTGCTGGCAAAAAGAAACCTAAAAACAAGTAATAGCTTTAATATAAGTGATATTAAAATTCCCGAAGGCATATGGGTAAAGTGTGATAAATGTGGTCTTTTAATGTATTACAAAGCATTAAACAGAAACCTTAAGGTGTGCCCTCAATGCAACCACCATTTCCCGACATCAAGCCAAGAAAGAATTGTACAATTAATAGACCAAGATACATGGCAACCAATTAATGATAAATTAGCATCGAATGATCCATTAGGCTTTGCTGACCAAAAGCTCTATGGAAAAAGATTAAAAGATATGAAAGATAAAACTGGTTTGCAAGATGCTGTGCAAACTGGTCTAGGAAGTATTGGTGATATGCCTGTTGCAATAGGCATTATGGACTTCCGATTCATGGGCGGAAGCATGGGATCTGTTGTAGGAGAAAAATTAACACGAATGATTGAAGTTGCAACAAAGAAAAAAATTCCTGCAATTATTTTGTGTGCTTCTGGTGGAGCTAGAATGCAAGAAGGCTTATTAAGCCTTATGCAAATGGCAAAAGTTTCTTCAGCATTACAAAAACATAATAAAGAAGGTTTACTGTATATTCCTATATTAACTTCTCCAACCACAGGAGGTGTAACGGCTAGTTTTGCAATGCTAGGTGACTTAATAATAGCTGAACCAAAAGCTTTAATTGCTTTTGCTGGTAGAAGAGTCATTGAACAGACAATAAAAGAAGACTTACCTGATAATTTTCAAACTTCCGAGTATTTATTTGCACATGGTTTTATTGACTTAATAGTATCACGTACAGATCTGAAAAATAAATTAGTACAAATACTTTCACTACATAGTAGAAATATCGTATAGCCAATAATAATTCAACATACAGTAAAGCTAAGCAGCTAAGTTCTGCATTTTTAAACTAAATATTTAGGAAAGAGTACATAACGTTAATTATAATCTGTTAAACTAACACAATAAATAATAACTATGCATAAAAAAAATTCTTGGCTTCCAGTAGTCATGACACTACTAATTACAACCTTATCTGCTCATACGGTTAAAGCTATTGATCTTGATGAAGCCACAATGACAGTACCTTTAAACCAATCTGGTAAAACTACTACTTTAACTCCGGAACAAGTGAAAAGAGGTAAAAGATTATTTAATAATACATGCTCACAATGTCATAATGGTGGAATAACAAAAACAAATCCAAATGTCGGCTTAGATCCTGAAGGTTTAAGCCTTGCAACACCACCCAGAGATAATATTGAGTCATTAATCGACTATATGAAAAATCCAACAAGTTATGATGGTGCTGAAGAAATTGCAGAACTTCATCCAAGTATTAAAAGTGCTGAAATTTTCCCTAAAATGAGAAATTTAACGGATGATGATTTATTTACCATAGCGGGTCACATTTTAATTCAGCCTAAGGTTGTTTTAGAAAAATGGGGAGGAGGTAAGATTTATTATTAACTACAATTAATAATTATAAATTACAAAAGTTATTATAATAAGAATTGACTATTCAACATTATTATATAATAGTCTCATTGTGATATCATTTGAAGTTAATAAAATAATACAGGAGAAACTAAATTGAATAAATTCTTTTCTATCTTAGCTTTAGTACTAGCCTTTACAACTGTAAATGTATCAGGCTCAGTATTAGCTGCCGACATTGAAGCTGGTGAACAAATCTTTAATGCAAATTGTTCTGCATGTCACGCAGGTGGTAATAATGCAATAGTAGCAGAAAAAACTCTTCAAAAAGATGTTCTTGCTGACAATGGGATGAATAGTGTTAACGCTATTACTAATCAGGTAACTAATGGTAAAGGTGCAATGCCTGCTTTTGGTGGTCGATTAGATTCTGATGATATAGAAAATGTTGCTAGTTATGTGTTAAGCCAATCAGAAAAAGGTTGGTAATTATCATCAAGTTACTTTTGCTGATTACAATAGATAGCTTATTATATAGCTATCTATTGTACCCTTAATTATATAATGAAAACATTATCAAATATGAAAGCAAATAGAGCTATATTAATATTAGAAGATGGTTCTACTTACTATGGATGGTCTTTCAATTCCTCATCCACTGTATTTGGAGAAGTTGTTTTCAATACAGGTATGACCGGTTACCAAGAAGTAATTACTGATCCTAGTTATAGTAAACAGATAATTAATTTTACTTATCCAGAGCTTGGTAACACTGGTATTAATTACGAAGATATGGAATCTCAAGCTCCTTTATTAAAAGGTTTAATTGCAAAAAATATATGTAATCGTCCAAGTAATTGGCGACATAGTATGTCTTTGATTGAATATTTAGTACAATTTCAAATAATGCACATCTATGGTGTTGACACACGTGCTATAACAAAGCACCTACGTAATGTAGGAACATTAAATGGATCCATATCTAGTAGTTCTTTAAATCCATCAATATTGTTGCAGAACCTTAGAAATATACAAGATAAAAAACAAACAGATCTAGTTTTGAGTGCTTGCACTAGAGAGCCTTATATTTTTGCGTCTTGCCCTGCATATGAGCCCTTTTATTTTACCAACAAAGATCATACGATCAATATTCGAGAAGACTTGCATATTATTGTTGTGGACTTTGGAGTCAAAAATAATATTTTACGTTACTTAAATAAATATGTTAATACTATTACAGTAGTACCGGCTGATATTTCCTATACAGATATTATGAAATATAAACCTGATGGAATTTTATTATCTAATGGGCCTGGAAACCCAGAAGACTTATCCTATGCTATACAGACAGTTACAAAGCTTCTATCTCATAATATTCCATTATTTGGCATTTGTATGGGGCATCAAATCCTTAGTCTCGCTTTAGGACTTGATGCATTTAAATTAAAATTTGGTCATAGAGGATTAAATCATCCAGTCGGTTATAATAAGTCAATCAGTATTACAAGCCAAAATCATGGATTTGCTATACATGGAAAGAAGGCAACACAGTCACGGCTAATTACAACTGAAACTAATTTCAATGATCATACGATTGCAGGTATTAGCCACCGTAATTATCCATATTTTGCTGTACAGTACCATCCAGAGTCTAGTCCTGGTCCTCATGATGCAGATGATTTATTTTTACACTTTATTCGAGTAATTATAGCAATACAAAGATTAAGTTAGTACAGTAAAACTTATTTACTCATTCCATGCAGGGTGAGTAAATAAAGCTTTTAAAACCTGAACACCTCTAAGCTGATTGAATAAAGGCAAATGTCCTTCAGGGGCTGTTATGTCCCAAGTAAATTCTTGTGGATAGCGCCTGCTTGAATCATTGAGAGTCCATCCTATTTTACTCCACATTTTTTCCCAGTTTGAACCATTTTTTAGCCATATATCTCTCTGTTTGGATATCCCAAATAAACCTAGTGAGTGTACTTGCCATAATCTATCAATCGTTTGCAAATCAGTAGATGGTAAAGATGGAATATCGGTAAAATACAGCCAAGATCTAGAATGATTGTTAATAATTTGAGACAGTGTACACAATAAACCTTGAGTCAACTGATCAGCTTCTTGAAATTTACCAATACGTAAGAGTTTTTGTAAAGGTTTATAGTCAATATTTAATTCTGATTTTAATACAGTAATCCCATGTGGAAAGTTATTATTTAAAAGATTGATAATAGTACTATCTTTAGAGTTCAATAGTAATTCATATATATATTCATCAATTAGGCTACCTGATTGTTTTTCTAGATCATACTTCTCTAAAAGTAGGGATAGTAGTTTAAAAAGACCATCTTTCTCTATACTAGCTACTTCATTGATCAAGGTACATTTTGTATGGGTGGTATAATATTTTTCACTTTTAAGTAATACACAGAGTTTATCAAATTGCGTATCTGTTTCACGAATTTCTATTGTCATATATGTATAGTTTTAATTAAGAAAGTAATTGATTATGATGTCAAGAATATTAATTCTGATAATTATCTATTGCTTGACATCATTTATTTCATAACTTTTTTTGATACCGAGTTACAAAAATTACACTTTGTAGTATATTGCTTATAGCATAAGCAATAAGATTATGAAGTATTGTCAAGCTGACCTTTCCAGCAAGAAATATTAAATTTTTAAGTTTAGGTACTATAAAGTCTTGTATTTCTAGTAACGTAATCACAATCATTTGTATAGCACTCAAATATCCTAGATTATTTTCTCTATTCGCATAAACATATTGACACTTTAAGCCATCTTTACTAAATAGCCATACTTCATAACGATTATTATAAATCATTTTTGGCAGTCGTATATAAAACTCAATAAAGTGTGACCAGACTAAATTATTTCGAAAAGTAGCTAGAGCTCTAGTTGAAAGATATCTATCATTACATATTTGTTTAGACATTAAAAAGTTAAATAAACTAGATACAGACTTTTCTGCTTTGATTATTTCTGAAAAAATAATATCCGCTAGTTGAATCACTAAATTATCTAATAGAATTTCAATATGTTTAGTAGGTGTTCTACGATTTATAAAAAGATAATCAGGTGTTTGCTTTATATCATCACCAAAGACTAAATATATTAAAAGATTTTGTAGCAATAAGGTATCTTCAGATAATAATTTATGTTTGATTTGAGAAAAAAGGAACCTCTGCTGATTAGTTGAATCTGTTGTCTTTACTTTTGTAATCCAAAAGTTAGTCATAGATTTATTAACTAAATCAATAAGAATTTTTTTATTTAATTGTTTTAAGTCATGTAGATGAAGATCTAGTTCAATTATATCTAATACTAAAATCTCCAATTCTAGCAAGATAATTTTAAAGATCTCTTTTTTTACCTGTACATTAATAATATCAATTGATAAAATATGAGCAGTCTTATTATATAAATTATAGTTAAACTTTAGATAAAGCTTTCTAAATAATTTAGAAACTTGCATGTTTAACTCAATTCCCTGTTTATTAGGCCAGTATTGTATATTCATCTTTATAATATTTATAAGGTTATAGTTATTTCAATTAGCAAAATATTATAATCCACGATACCTAGATATTACTTATTGGACCTTTCCAGTTTGTCAGAGAATATACTTTTATAAAACTATCATCCTGCTGAAATCTCATAAAACTTAAATATTAGCCTTTTTATTAATTATGACTAAATACTATTTTGCGATAGCTAGCCAAGATTTTTTATTAAATGAAGAACCTGTAGAAGAAGTGTTAAGAGAAAGGATTAATCATTATAAAAACATCAAAAAAATAATTGATTTCTGGTTGGTAATGAATCCAACTTTTATTCATGCACCCGAAATGAATATAATTAAAAAACAATTAACTAAACCTGCAGCAGCCATTATCTCTGAAAATCAAGTATTTATTAATTGGCTAAAGCTTAGACTTGGATTTGTAATTATTGGTGAATTTACTTCACCATCGTTACATATTCTAAATCCTCTGGAGAGCGAACAAAGTTAAGATTTAGATATTGTATTATTTTGTCTCGGGTTTACAAATAAAGTGAGTATTTCTTGACTAAAAGTATCTGCAGCTTTTGACTTATATCGATTAGGATTAACAATAATAGATAGCATTCTTTTAATCGTCACATTTTCGATTTTTGCCCAATGTAGTATACCTAATTCAAGTTCCTTAGCTATAGCAGAAACTGATACAAAAGCAGCTCCTAGGCCAGATTGTACAGCATTTTTGATGGCTTCAATAGAGTTAAGTTCCATTTCAATCTTAAATCTGCTACTATCTATATCATATTGATGTAACACTTTATCGATGACTTTTCTTATAGTTGATTGCGTATCTAATGCAATAAATCGTAATCGATATAAGTCCTCTTTTTGAATATTATTAAATTGTGAAAAAGTATGAGATGTGGGTAAAATCAAAGCCAATTCGTCTTCTGCATAAGATGTAACTTGTAAAACATCTTGTAGTTCAGAAGGAATTTCTCCACCAATAACTGCAACATCTACTTGACCATTAGCCACGCTCCAAGAAATTAAACGCGTTGAATGCACTTGTAGTTGAACTGTGACTTGTGGATAACGTTGGCGGAACAAGCCTATTAATCTTGGCATTAAATAAGTACCTGTTGTTTGACTCGCTCCAATTACCAAAGTACCACCTTGTAAGTTTTGTAAATCTTCTAGTGCACGACAAGTCTCCTCACATAGCGCTAAGATTCTACCACCATAACGTAGGAGCAAGCTACCTGCTTCAGTTAGGGTAGCTCTTTTATTACTTCTTTCAAAAATAGGTATATTTAATTGTTTTTCTAAGCTTTGAATTTGTAGGCTAATAGCTGGCTGGGAAACATATAAACTATCTGCAGCTTTCTTAAAGCTACCTTCTTTTATAATTGCTTTCAAAATCCTTAATTGGTCTAAAGTAAAAGGCAAATCTCTCATATGGTATATTTTAGAATAGGATAGTTAAAATGTGACCACAAGTATATTTAGGTCTATAGTTTAGTATATTATTAAAAAAGTGACTCTCTCAAAATATTGCTATATATTTTGCAACTTGTTATGCAGAATAACTCTTATCATAATATAATATGATTAAGTCTACCTTCTTTTATAGCAAGATAGATAATTTAAAAAGTGACTATAATACAAGGGAATACAAAGCCATATGGATATGAGACTTTTAATTGTACTGATTCCAGTCTTAGCTGCCGGTTCTTGGGCATTATATAATATTGGACGTGCAGCTCTACAGCAACTACGTAGTATGAATTCTTAAAAAGTTAGAGGCAAATAAAAATAATTCAGGGATCTTTGCATCCCTGAGTTTTGTAGAGTACAATACTTATAATTTTTATAAACAAACTTAAGTATTATATCAACTTTCTGTTAAATCAATCTCAACAAATTTATTTTAATAATTATGGCTGTTCCAAAAAAACGCACATCTAAATCAAAATCTAAATCACGTAAAGCAAACTGGAAAAGAAAAGCTTATTACAGTGCGCAGCAAGCGATTTCACAAGGTAAATCTATTTTAAGTGGTAAGGAAACAAGCTTTATTTACATTAATGAAATAGAAGGATAATTAAAATATTTTTTTAAGTATTTAATTAAATATCATTATAAAATGATTAACCCGTCAACAAGTTCACTTTTGCAATGTAATCAATCGGATAATATTTGGTTATTAAATTGCCCAGAAGGTTCTCAGCATAAATTAATAAAGCAAAAAATCCGTATACATCAAATTAACAATATTATCTTAACAAACCTAAATATAGAAAATTTAGCCGGATTAATGGGGTTTTTATCGAGCTTAAGTTTAAACAGTCGTATTCACCAGATTAATCTATATGGTCCACCAGGTCTATCTAATTACTTAAAACTTGCTAGAAAATATTCACAAACAACTTTTAAGTATAATATTGCTATATACAATCTTTCTTATGGATACATCATATCGAGCTTTCCATATATAATTTATTCATACCCCTTTGATCTCAAAAATCAGCAGTTTGAATACATAATTTTAGAGAAAGAACAAATCGGTAGATTTTCATCATTTAAAGCTAAATTATTTAATTTTATGAGTGGTCCATTATATGGAGATCTAAAAAGACAAAATCGATTTCTTACACCTGATGGAAACATTCTTGCCGGAAAATTTTTTACAGGTAAGCGTGCAATAGGATTAAAAATTTTATATTTAAGACAAGTATATGGATATCGCTCATCAATTGAATCAGTCTTATATTCTACTGAAGTAATAAAGTATAAAACTATTGGATCCGAGAGTCTTTAAAGCTTATATTTAGAACTTGTATTAACAAGCTGAATATTATATGATTACATTAATAGACCTGCAGTAAACAATATAATTTAGTACAGTAATAAAGTACTTCTTCGATAATATATAATTCATTTTAGATATAAGTTAATTATGATATATGCAATACTTGAAGCCAGCGGAAGACAAGTATGGATACAACCTGGTCGATTCTATGATATCAATAAAATTGCAGCAAAGCCAGGTGAGTATATTAAGTTAGAAAAAATACTTTTTGTAAAAAATCTTAAGGACACTAAGATAGGTACACCATGTATTCCAGGTATATATGCAAAAGCTAAGATTTTAAAACATTTAAGAGGACGAAAAATTACAGTCTTTAAAATGAAGCCAAAAAAAAATCAGCGCTCTAAAAATGGTCATAGACAAGAATTAAGTAGAGTTTTAATTGAGTCTATTCATAAATATTAATTATATTAAAGTTTAACATTATGGCACATAAGAAAGGTAGTGGAAGTACTAAAAATGGTAGAGACTCTAATTCAAAGCGCTTAGGTGTAAAAAAATACGGAGGTGAGTCAGTAAAAGCAGGTAATATTTTAATTCGTCAAAGAGGCACTAAAGTGAAGCCAGGTAGTAATGTTGGCCGTGGAAAAGATGATACTTTATTTGCTTTAATCAGCGGTACTGTGGTTTTTGAAAAAACACATAAAAGACAAAAAACGATTAGCATTCAATAAGTAGTTGAATCAATTAAATTATTATTCTCATACTTCATCTAATTTTAGATTATTATCTTAAAAGCTAATTTGTTACATCAATGATCAAAAAAATCATCATTTCAAATTTTAACAATATAGCTGCAATTGTAAAGAATAATAAAATCCAAGAACTTGTATTTGTTCAAAATACATATCAAGTAAATGATATTTATATCGGTGTGGTTCAAAAAATATTTACAAGTATTAATGCAGCTTTTGTTCAACTCAATCATTACGAGAAAAGTGGTTTTATTCATGTAAATGATATAAAACACTACAGTACACTCCGAAAATTACACTATATCTCAGATAATGTTAAAGTACACCAAAAAATATTAGTACAAATTATTAAAGAACCAACACGTAATAAAGGGCCTAGATTAACAACGAACATTCATCTTACTGGAAAATACTTGATTTTAATGCCTTTTAACAATACATTACATATTGCTAAAAAAATATCGGATAAAAATGAACATTCTTTTTTACATGCTTTAGGTATACTAATTAAACCACCACAAATTGGTCTGCTATTTAAAGAATCATCTCAATCTATCGCAGCACAAATATTAATAGAAGAATTGAGAGTTTTAAAAAAACAGTGGGAATTTATTCAAAAATCACTAATTAATAGAGTTTCACCAGCACTTCTATACCAAGATAACAATATTATAAACAAGGTAATAGAAGAATATTATGACTCTAATGTTAAACAAATTATTGTAGATTCAAAAGATGGTGCTAAAAAAATATACGAATTAATGGGCCACTCTAAGTCTAAATTAAACAACACAACATTGACCGTATATAAACATGAGGAATATATTTTAGATAAATTCCATATTAAGACTGCTATATATAATGCTTTGAGCCCTAAAATAGAATTAGAGTCAGGTGTCTGCATTTTTATAGAAGTTTCTGAAGCACTTACTGTTATAGATGTTAATTCAGGATCGTTTAATCCTTCTCACAATGCACAAAAAACAATTTTACAAGCTAATTGTATGGCAGCTACTGAAATAGCATATCAGTTACAATTACGTAATATTAGTGGTATGATAATTATAGATTTTATTGATATGATTTCCGTAAAAGACAAGTTAAACTTGCTACAGCATTTTCATTCTTTGCTAAAAAGTGATATTGCTTATCCACAGATTGTTCAGCTTTCTGAATTGGGTTTAGTAGAGCTTACTAGACGTCGCCGAGGTAAGAGTTTACTCGAAATTTGTGAAATACAATTTCCGAAATCGAGCACTAAAGGACTTACAGGCCAAAAATCACCAAAATTAGTAGATTTAGAAAAATCATTCTTAGATATCAATACTATTTTTTTTAAAAATCATTTTACTACTAATATAGTTTTACATAGGCATTATATTAGACCAGTTGATAGAATACATAGAGATGCAACTACTTTTCCCCTTCTACTCCATAGTTATATAATACCTTTAGAATTATACAGCTCATTACTAGATTCTAGCTTCTCATGTTAAATAAAAATAGCCCTAAAATCATATATGATTTTAGGGCTATTTAAACTAAAACTTATAATATTTAATTATATAAAGGAATCAACATTTTTAATATAATTAGTAATTAACCGTTTACAGATGGAGCAACTAGAGCAACTGGGCAAGACTCACCAGATGCTAAATCTAGAGGGAAGTTGTGAGCATTACGCTCATGCATTACTTCCATACCTAAGTTAGCTCTGTTAAGAATATCAGCCCAAGTGTTAATTACACGACCTTGGCTATCAACAACAGATTGGTTAAAGTTAAAACCATTTAAGTTGAATGCCATTGTACTTACTGACATAGATGTTAGCCAGATTCCTACTACAGGCCATAGACCTAAGAAGAAATGTAAAGCACGTGAGTTGTTGAAACTAGCGTATTGGAAGATTAAACGACCAAAATAACCATGAGCAGCTACGATGTTATAAGTTTCTTCTTCTTGTCCAAACTTGTAACCATAGTTAGCAGATTCATTTTCAGTAGTTTCACGAATTAAACTAGATGTAACTAGAGAACCGTGCATAGCACTGAATAGAGATCCACCGAATACACCTGCAACACCTAACTGGTGGAAAGGATGCATTAGAATGTTATGTTCAGCTTGGAAAACAAGCATGAAGTTGAATGTACCAGAGATACCTAGAGGCATACCATCAGAGAAGCTTCCTTGACCAATTGGATATACAAGGAATACTGCTGATGCTGCTGCTACAGGTGCTGTAAAAGCAACTGAGATCCATGGGCGCATACCTAAACGGTAGCTTAATTCCCACTCACGACCAATATAGCAACATACACCAAGTAAGAAATGAAGAACAACTAGTTGGTAAGGACCACCATTATAAAGCCACTCATCTAAAGAAGCAGCTTCCCAAATTGGGTAAAAGTGAATACCAATAGCTGCAGAACTAGGAATAACAGCACCAGAAATGATGTTATTACCATATAAAAGTGAACCAGCAACTGGTTCACGGATACCATCAATATCTACTGGAGGTGCAGCAACGAATGCAATGATGAATACAGATGTAGCTGTTAATAGTGTTGGAATCATTACAACACCAAACCAACCGATATATAAACGGTTTTCAGTGCTAGTGATCCAAGTACAGAAACGTTCCCACAGGCTTGCGCTTTCGCGTCTTTCTAAAGTAGCAGTCATAATTTTAAAGTTTTTTTAGGATTTGTTTAGATACTTCCCAAGCGTTTCATTAACTTGTTAAGATATTATTACATAGTCATGAAAAAAATTTTTTGGGTAACCGAATATGACCTCACTAAGTAAAAAAAAGAAGATGATTTGAGAATTTATTAATAAGAATATTATCTGAAATATTATTGCTTCTTAATATACTAGTAAGTATGATATATTAACTAATTTTAATTTAAATTTTTTTTATGTTATAAAGTTATTTACTTGACCTTTTTTCCGTGTTGGATCAGACTATATACTACTGTATGAAAATACAATAAATTAAATATATTTATGCGTCAGAGTGTACTCTGACAGTCAGAGAAGGAGATATTATGTCACACTTAAGCAAAATAAAAACAAAAATTAAAAATAAAGCTGTCTTACAGCAAAGCCTGAAAGATCTTCAGATTTTGTCTAATACCAGTCAAGAATTACAAGATATACAAATTTACAGTGAAGATATTTGCCTCAAGTATAATGTTCTTTTTAAATGGGGAAAAAACAATTATGAGTTTATTGCAGATTCTAATACATGGCAAGAAAAGAATATGCTATCGTCATTATTAGAAAAAATACAAAAAAGATATGCTTATAACATAATTATTGCAACTAGTAGAGATGAAGGATTTCAGCATGTAGAACAAGAAATATTAAAAGATGGATCTATGCGTATTATTTTAGAAAAATGGTTGTAGTAAGAATATTTATGCGGACGGAGAGACTTGAACTCTCACGAGATATTCTCACTAGATCCTAAGTCTAGCGTGTCTACCAATTCCACCACGTCCGCTAATTATAATATTACTATATCATAACCAATGAGTCAAAAGCAATTAATTAAAAGGTAAGCTTTCTACTACTTGCTTTTTCCTATTTGCTGTTATATAGTACTAATACTTATCTATTCCTCAGTAGCTCAGTGGTAGAGCAATCGGCTGTTAACCGATTGGTCGTAGGTTCAAATCCTTCCTGGGGAGATTCTATAGTACATATATTATACACTATGAATATCTCAACACTTGAATTATATTTTTATGGCTTTCAGCAAATAATAAATAATTTTTTGATTGAACAGTTAAATAATATCACTTTTCTTAGTTTTTTTACAATTCTTTTTGGGGGAATATTGACCAGTTTTAATCCCTGCATGTTATCATCTATTCCTATTGCAGTTGCGTATATTAATAAACAGTCACAACGAAATTTATATTCAGCAGTTTTTCTACTAGGTATTCTAAGTAGCTTGGTCTTTATAAGTTTTTTAACATTGCTAGCTCAAACTAGCTTTAGCTTGTTACTAGCACCCATTCCAATTTTAAGACCCTTGATCACTATATTTATCGGTCTTAGTCTTTTGAACCTATTTAATATTAGTTTACCGTCTTTTATAAAAGAAACATCTGAAAATAAGTCTATTCTATCAGTTGTTGAAATTTATATTGGTGGAGTAAGTGTAGGTCTAAATCTTTCACCTTGTTCTACACCAATTTTGATGACAGTTATTACATGGATTAGTTCAACAAATCAAGTATTAGTAGGAGTAATTTTGCTTGCTATTTATACTGCTGGATACATCTTGCCTATTATCGTTAGTATTATTTCTATTAATCATTTTAAGCGTATACGTATACTAAGCTTATCATTATCTTCAATTATTCCTTTTGTTGGTTGTTTGATTACTAGTATGGGAAGTTTTTCATTTTGCTCTATATTATTAAAATCTTCTACACTATAATAAGAATCTACATATTATAAGTTATACAATAATCATAATCATCAATGAAATTTAAATTCATATTTTGGAATCAACTGAAGTATCTAGGAAACTTAACATTTTCTATTGTATTATTATTAATTATCTCATTAATAAGTGTTTTGGGGACGATTATAGAACAAGATCATACTCTTGAATACTATCAAGACAAGTATCCTCTGAATACAGGCCATTTATTTTCTTTAAATTGGGAGATAATTGAGCAATTTAAATTAAATCAAATCTATACTAGTTGGCTATTTTTAGCCTTACTATTAATTTTTAGCTTAAGTCTAATTATCTGTACATTTTCTACGCAACTACCTAGTCTAAAAAATGCAAGGCAGTGGAAATTTAAGAGAAATATATCGATTAAGAAACAACTCTATTCCCAGAATTACAATCTTTTTAAATCATTTAGTATGATAGGGTGTTACATGAATCAATCAGAGTATTATATTTTTTATCAAAAATATTATTTGTATGGCTATAAAGGATTGCAAGGTAAATTAGCACCTATTTTTGTACACTTAAGTATTTTGCTATTATTATGTGGATCAGTAACAAGTTTATTAACTTCTTTTTCTATTCAAGAAATGATTCCTTCAGGAGAAATGTTTAATATGCAAAATGTTACGAGTAGTGGTTCATTAAGCAATATCCCAGATAATATTAATGGTAGGGTTGATAGTTTTGAAATTGATTATTACCAAAATGGATCCATTAAACAATTTTATTCTTTTATTACATTACGAGATAATACAGATGAAGAAACCAAAAAACAGTTAATTTCTGTAAATGATCCACTTTATTTTAAAGGCTTAACAATTTACCAAACTGATTGGCAAATTAATGGTATGAGATTAGAAATTAATGATAAAGAATCTATTCAAATTCCTGTAAGAAAATTAGCAAATAACAATCAGATCTATTGGTTTGCTACTTTGCAATATAATAAAATGAATAGTTATTCATTCATTATTTTTAATATAGATGGCAATGTTGCTTGCTATAATAGAGAAGGTGAATTTTTACACTTTTTACAAGTAAAACAGAGAAATATAATTGATCATGTGCCGGTCAAAATTACTGATATTTTGACAAGTACTGGTCTACAGATCAAGCAAGACTCAGGTGTAAAAATAATTTATTTAAGCTTCTTATGTTTAATGCTAAGTATTATGACAAGTTATATCTCATATTCTCAAGTCTGGTTAACAATTGAGCATTCAATTCTTAAAATCAGTGGAACTACTAATAGGGCTGAGATTAATTTTGAAGAAGATATTTATAAGTTGAAAAAATTTTTACTGTAATTTTTAATTATAACTCTAACTTTAAAAAATTAAGTAATATATTTTTGCCCTCAGTAGTCCATAAGCTTTCAGGATGAAATTGTATGCCTGTAAGTAATGGATAACGAGTATCTTCACATCCCATAATAATACCTTGTTCACTCCAGGCAGTTGTAATTAAACTACAAGGCAGATTAACTGGTTCTATCGCTAAGCTATGATAACGTGTCGCAGTAAAAGGATTAGCTATATTTTTAAAAAGTCCTTTACTATTATGATATATTAATGATGTTTTACCGTGTATGGGAACTGGAGCTCTTACAATATTAGCCCCAGACATTTGTGCAATTATTTGATGTCCAAGACATACCCCTAAAATAGGTACTGTTGCTGAGAATAAGTTTATAATTTCCATACAAATACCAGATTCATCAGGTGAACCAGGTCCTGGAGATATAATAATAGACTTGGGAGATAAGGCTTGAATTTCTTGAATACTTATCATATTATTTCGAACGACCTTAACTTTTAAGTTAAATTCTCCAATACATTGCACTAAGTTATAAGTAAAGCTGTCATAGTTATCTATAATTAGAATCATAAATTTAGAGTATATTTAATTAAATATAAAATAATGTTCATAAAGAAAGGCCGATTAAAGGTGAACTATTTTTTGCAATCTTTATTTTTTGCATACGGCCTGATAAATATGCTTGTCTACCTGTTTTTACACCGAGATTCATAGCTAAAGCCATAAGTGCAGGATGTTTTGCTTGTGCAATAGCGGAGTTGACTAAAATAGCTTCAGCACCTAATTCCATTGCCTTAACAGCATCACTAGCAGTTCCAATTCCTGCATCAATTATGACAGGAATCTTGGCATTGCTAATGATAATTTCTATATTTTCTATATTTTGTAAACCTTGGCCAGATCCAATAGGTGAACCTAAAGGCATAATAGTTGCGCATCCTATCTCTTCTAATTGTTTGGCTAAAATGGGATCAGCTTGAATATAAGGTAATACCGTGAAACCTTTCTTAACTAAATACTCGGCAGCTTTTAAAGTTCCTAAACCATCTGGAAGTAAATTCACAGAATCAGAAATTACTTCTAGCTTTACAAAGTTGTTATCCACTTGACCTATCTTTTTTGAAATTTCACGTCCTAATGATGCAACGCGAATAGCTTCCTCGGCATTTGTGCAACCAGCTGTGTTAGGTAATAGCCACAATGAGTCCCATTCAAGTCCTTCTAGCAAGTTACTATGTAGATTCTTATTAATCCCTTGTAATCGTCTAATAGCAACCGTAATAATTGATGCTTCACTTTGAGAAATACTGTGTTGTGCAATAGCAAGGTCGGTGTATTTTCCTGTACCTAACATGAGTCTAGATTTAAAGGACTTACTTCCTATTATTAATCTCTCAGTTTTATTCATATTTTTTACTATAATCAATATTAAGGTTCATTGAGCTACATTCTAATATTTGGTATTTAAAAATAATAAAATTTGAAAATAATTATAATAATATTGTAGAATTAAGAACAATTATCTGGCAATATCTAGCCAGAACATTAAACTAATAATACCTAGTTATCGTATCTAGAAAATACTAATTAAACTAAAATGCTCACAAGTTTACCAATGTTAATATTCGCTATTTTTATTACTTTCATTATAGGCTTTATTGTAATTGCTTTATACCAAGTCTACATATCCGCTAAACAAGTCGAGCAGTCTACACCTAGCACTGGAAACAGTATTACTATACTTGATAGGTGTGGATCAATCTTGCCTTATTGGCTTCCTTTACTCGAAGGCCTACAAAATTTTGGTCAACAGATATTGCCAGACTACCCTTTTAGTTTAATGAGTCTGTATAAAAAGACTTTGATGCCTTTTGTTATATTTTATGTAACCCATCCTGCTCTAGCATTTATTACTTTTTTTGTTTTATATTATTTATTTGTAAGGGCTAAAAGTCCTTTACCTAATAGACCATTTATTAGATTTAATGTTTTACAGTCAATTTTACTCTTTTTAATTAATTCTTTACTTGGAGCAACCTTTAGAGCTTTACCTATTGAATTTAGAATGAGTCTTTATGGCCTTATGTTATGTAATACTCTTTTTTGGTTTGTATTATCCACTATTATCTATTCTGTGGTTAAATCAATTGAAGGAAAATATGCTAAGATACCTGTAATATCACAAGCTGTACGTATACAAATTGATAATCAAAATTAACAAAGGAAATGGTACTAACTATGCTATTAAATAGCTATGAAACTATATATATTCTTAAGCCAGATGTAACAGAAGATAAAAATTTGGCTTTAGTACATGAATACAAAACATTAATCAGAAAAAATGGTGGACAAAATGTATTTGTTCAGCACAGAGGAAGAAGACATTTAAGTTATAATATCACTCATTATTATGATGGAATTTATGTACAGATGAATTTTGAAGGTAATGGTGATTTGGTAAATTTGCTAGAAAAGTCTATGAGATTTAATGATAATATTGTGCGTTACTTAACGATAAAGCAAGCACCTTTACCTCAATTACAAATACAAGTATAAAGAGCTAACTAAATAATAAACAGAGATAGTTATAACTAGACTATAGCTGTTTATTATTGTTTAAAAATAACCTTGGTACTGAGCTACTTTTCCAAAAGGCTGCCCCTTTAGTATCATTGCCGCTGCAGCGTTTAACAACCGAGTTCGGGATGGATCGGTGTGGA
>Ga0079203_1001358_pt1 | contig 18059 bp, 14 predicted proteins | sample PorBlaMBantryBay_FD_68602 | JGI IMG/M metagenome (GOLD analysis project Ga0079203, IMG submission 68602) | Marine algae microbial communities from Bantry Bay - Bantry Bay, Ireland | ecosystem: Host-associated > Algae > Red algae > Blade | place: Bantry Bay, Ireland
GGTTGTGAGTAGGAATTCAAGATGTGTGTCTGTGGACACATTCTTGTTTGCTCCCCTTGGTCGCAAAGAAAAAAAAAGAGTGTTTAAGGGGAAAAGTGACCTCGTTAAATTTAGATGTTCTGTTTACGAAAAGAAGCTTCTAAAAGTTAAAGCAACTAGCTGTGGATTAACATTAAGTGAATATATGAGACGTAGTTTATTTGAGAAGGAAATTACAGAACGATTTACAGAAGAACATATTTGCATTTATAAAATGCTCATTAAATATCATAATAATTTTAAGTCTATAGGTAATATGTATAGAAAACGAAACCCAAAACTGACTAAAGAAGTCTATGACTTAGCCAATGAAATTAAAACGCATCTAAAAAAATTTCAGAAATGATAGGTAAAGGTAAAAGTATATCCCATACTAAAGCTTCTATGGCTTATGGTTGGAATCAGGAAAAAGATGCTGAAATTATACTCAAGGAGTTTTTACATGGAGATTCTCCTGCAGAAATTACGAAAGAATTTAAAATACTCCAGGACCAAAATTACCATTGTACCAAAAACACGTTGTCTTTTGTAATTAGCCCAACAATAGAAGATGGTAAAAAATTAAATAAAAAGGAATTGCAAACCATAACGAAGCGATTTATCCATGAAATGAAATTGGGCGAACGACAAGCAATTGCATTTGTTCATCAGGATAAAAACCATAAACACATTCATTTATACGTCAACCGTATTGATTTTAATGGAGTTGCTTATAATGATAGTTTTATTGGTAAACGTAGTCAGTTAGCAGCCGAAAAAGTAGCAGAACACATGGGCTTGACAACCGTAAAACAAGTGCAATTTGAAAAGGAATTCAATCTAAGGGAAATTAGAACAGAAATTAAAAGAAGACATGATCTCAGTATGAAACAATTTAAGCCCAAATCTTTTGATGATTATATAAAGGCGATGCAGGTAAATAGCGTAAAAGTGATTCCAACTATTAATAATCAAAAGAAGTTACAGGGTTTTCGGTTTGAGTTTGATGGGCATAACCTAAAAGGTAGTGAAGTGCATCGGAACATGTCGGTTGGTAATATTGGAAAACAGATATCCGGTATTCAAGGTAAAAGTATTTTAAAAGAAAACAATGTAAGTGTCAAACTAGCTGGTAAAGTGGTTGACCTGACCCCGAGTTTAGCTTTAAAAATAACCAAATTTATTATTAAAAAAGTAATTCAAAAAGGAATCTCATATTAAAAACAAACATCATGACAAAACTTGAAGAATTAACCGCTTTATTGGTCGGTGAAATTGACGATTTTAATAAGAGTGTTGAAAAATTGGAAAAAATCAGTAAGCAAATAAATGCAACCAAAATTAAAATGGATTTAACTGAATATAAAGCTGTTATTGATGAATATAAGCTGAAAATGGAGAGTCACTTAAATACGCTTAAAAGTTTTGAAAACCGTTTTGAAAACAAAATAAAACACGCTAAAATTTATCCTACTTGGGCGGTTGTGGTTTTTGTAATTTGTATTATAGTTACTTTATTGTCTATTTTCTTTCTATTCTTAAAATAAATCCCGGAGGAATCCTTTTAAAACTTGAAAAGTCATTTTTTTAAGAATTTACTTTTAAATGTTTTGGAAAGCGTAGGTAATCCTAAATATACTTTATGATTTAATTTATTAATTCAAAACACTCAAAAATCTTAATTTCATAATGATTTTTTGTGTTTTGCTTATCATCAGTATGTGTAATAAAATTTTTAAAATTTTATTTTTATGTAAGTTTATTATTTCATAACTTTATAAAGGTTAAGTATATAGAATTTTAAGTAACTAACCAAACCATCACTAATATGAGTCAAAACTTCCTCTACGGTTTAACCGTACAAGGCATCCAATCCTATATTTTTGCTACTAACAAACTTAAAGAAATTATTGGTGCCAGTGAAATCATTGAACAGCTTTGTACTACATGGTTTGAAGATTTTTTAACAGATAATAAATTCAAAGGTATTCGCCACTTAAATGCTGCGGGTAATATCCGTTTTCAAACAGATGACGCAACCGCAGTATCCATTTTTGAAAATTTTCATTTTATACTTTTAGAGAAAGCGCCTGGTGTTCCGTTCAGCCAAGCAGTTGTAGAGATCAAAGGAGGTAATGAATATCAAGCTATTCAAGAGTTAGACAAAAAATTACGTGGTCAAAGAAACAAGCCATTATTCCAAACCGATTTGGGCACAATGACCAGAAGGAAAGCCCAAAGAACAGGCGATTTTGCTTTTAATAATATTCATTATTCAAAAACTGATTCTGAATTTCTTGATGTTGTAACTAATAGAAAATATAAAAGTAAAGGTGGTAATTCGCTTTCAAACAAATCCGAAATTGATGACTACACAATTACCTACCCAAGTGAGTTTTCAGAATTAGCAAAGAACAGTAAACATAGCTGGTTAGCCCTTGTACATATAGATGGCAATGGCATGGGAAAAACAATTAAAGCAATTTTGGAAACGGAAGATGAAAAATTCGAATCTCTTAAAAAATTTTCAGATAAGGTTGGAGAAGCAACTTTAACAGCTTTCAAAACGGCTATTAAAGAGGTGGTTATTTCTCAAATTGAATACGAAAATAAAAAAATTGGTTCGGAACTTGAATTGCCTATGCGCCCCATTATTATTGGTGGAGATGATGTAACTCTAATTATTAGAGCAGATTTAGCATTGGAATTTACTAGAATTTATCTAGAGGCATTTGAAACTGCCACTAAAGTCCCAATTATCAATGGGGGTCTGGGGTTGACCGCTTGTGCAGGTATAGCTTATGTTAAAGAAAAATTCCCTTTCCATTATTCTGCACATTTGGCGGAAGAATTATGTGTGTTTGCAAAAAAGGAAAGTAGTAGATACTATTCCTGTGTTCAATTCCATAGGGTACAGGATTCTATTATAGATAATTATGAAGAAATTATTGCACGTGAATTGACTACAGATTTAAATCTTGAATTCCAAAATGGGCCGTACTATATAGGAGAGGCTAGAACAAAAACAATAGACAAGAAGGGCGGTTCAAAAGAAGTTTCAATTTCAAGAATTAACGATTTAGTTGAAACTATTAAAAACCTTAAAGAAGAAGATTCACCAACAAATGGTATGCGAGAGTGGATAGATGCTAGCTTTAACAATCCTAACATGGCAGATACTTTAATGAAGCGACTAGAAAGTAAATTAAACGGCTATAATGAAGTTCTAAAAAACAAAAAAGCATTTATAGATTACCAAACGTTGTTGGCAGTTAACACCAAAACCGATTAAAAGATGAAAATAACGATACAATTTTATTCAAATTGGGCAATAGGAAGCGGAAAAGGCGGGAGCAGTCAAGACAGTATTATTTTAAAAGATGATAATGGATTGCCTTTTATACCAGGTAAGACATTAAAAGGCTTAATTCGTGATGCTTTTATAGAATGCAATATTTCTGAAAATGATACCGAACGACTTTTTGGACAAAAGAAAACTAATAAAGAAAATAATGAACCTAAAAAATTAAAAGCGGGTTCTTTACGATTTAATTCTGCCTATTTACATAACGAATTCTCAAAATTATCTAAGGAGCAAATCAGCCATTTGTTTACTTCAAAAACGAGTACACGTTTAGAAGAAAACAAACAAGCTAAAGAACATTCATTACGTAAAAATGAAGTGTGCATACCCTTAAGTCTAACTGCAACTATTGTCAACAAGGATGATAATTCTGAACTATCTGAAACTGATTATGAAAAAGTAGAAAAAGCCCTTAAAATGCTTAAAATCTTGGGGGAGAAACGGCATCGAGGTTTAGGTAGGTGTAAAATTATTGCTCCAAAATATTTATTAAAAAATCAAGAAGAAAAAACACAAAACTCTAATGCTGATAACGGATCAAAAATCATTAAAAATTCCATCCGTTTCAAATGTACCGTTACAGAGCCTCTAGTATTAGTAAAAAAAGCAAAAACAGGTCAAAATATAGAATCATTAGATTATATACCGGGCAACACTTTTAGAGGCATTGTTGCAGGAGAAATTGCTAGTGGTAATAGTAAGAAGTTTGATGATATTGTTTTTAATAATACCGTCCAATTTGGAGATGCACATTTATTGATTAACGATAAAAGAAGTTTAAAAGCGCCCTTTTCATTTTTCTATGATAAAAGTAAAGATGATAATACCTTATATAATTTCCATCATCTAGATGACAAAGATTGGACTGATAAAAAACTAAAATCGCAAAAAGATGGGTATCTAATCAATACCAACGAAGGCATCGAAATTAAAAAAATTAACTACGGTAATCGCATGAAATCCTCCAGAAACTTAGAACTAAGAAGTTCGGAAGATGGAGGCCTATTTTCATACCACTATTTAAAAAAAGGTCAAGAATTTGAGTTTGAAGTCAATTCATCAAAACCAAGTTATTTGAAGGAAATAAAAAAAATCTTAAACGGAAAAACCAAATACTTTGGTAAAAGTAAATCTGCCGAATTTGGAGGTGCTATTAAAATTGACAATCGAGGGGAAAAGGAACTTGAATACCCGATTTCAAATGGCAAATATTTGTATGCTGTAAGCAACCTTTGTTTCCTCAATGAGTACGGAGAATTTACTTCCAAACCTTCATTAGAAAACTTAGGAATAAAAGGAGAAGGAAAAATTGATTGGGAAAAATCGCAAGTAAAATTTAGAACCTACGCACCTTATAATTTTCATAGAAAAAATCACGATTTTGAACGCTTAATTATAGAAAAAGGATCTGTTTTTGTTTTTGAAAGTGAGGTGGTTTTTGATGAAGAAAAAATTGAAGATGGTATAGGCTGTTTTCTAACTGAAGGTTATGGTAAAGTTTTGGTTAATCCTTATTTTTTAAAAGAAAAAGAAGTGCCTTTAAAACCCAAAGCCGAACCCAAACCCGAAGAGGAAGTAAAAAAGCAAAAACAAAAAGTGCTTGAAGAAATTAAAATAGGAGAACATGATACAGTCGAAATAAAATTCATCAAAAGCAAGTACATTAAAGATTTAAAAGAAATTACTATTGATGATTTAGTTGATGAAATACTAAATAAAAAGTTTGAACAACAAAATTCCAGCCAATGGGCAAGAGTGTTTAATGCCACAACAAGAGCAAACAGCTATGGTGAATTACAAAACTTGTTATGGACAGTAAAAAAAGAGACCACTGAAAACAATAATTATAAGATTAGAGATAAAGCTATTTTTACAGGAGGCTTGAACACTTGGAAAGAAGCTGATATTGAAAAAATAAAAAAATTCCTTAATGATAATCAAAACAATGAGATTTGGGCATTAAGAAAATTGGCAAAAAAAATGATACAAAAAACCTAAAACAATAAGAAGAATGAATTTTCCGCATAGATATGTAGCACAAATTATTGTCGAAGCAGAAACGCCATTGGCAGTTGGTTCTGATTCTTTACAATACGACTTAGACTCTCCGGTAGATAAGGATTTTAATGGTTTACCTTTTATTCCAGGAACTGCAATAACGGGGTATTTAAGAAACCAATTAAAAAGCCTTCATAATTTGTTTGGCGAAGATCCAGATAGTTATGATAATAAGTCTAAAGGGTCTAATATTATTATAAGTGATGCTTTCTTAATGGATAAGAAGGGGTATGTTAAGCAGCAGCAAGAAGTCATTTCGGACGATTTTTTGAAACGTTATTTTAAATTACCTATAAGGCAACATACCGCCATAAATGAGTTTGGGGCTGCTCATGATGGTAGTAAGTTTGATACTGAAATTGTTTATAAAGGCTCCCGATTTAAGTTTGATACTGAAATTGTTTATAAAGGCTCCCGATTTAAGTTTGAAATAGAATTGCAAGTAGCAGAGGAAACAGAAAACTGGAAAACCATACTTAATACTTTTTATCAAAATAATTTTTATTTAGGGGCTGGTGAGTTTAATAATTTTGGAGAGTTAAAGGTTATTGAATTAAAACAACGTTATTTCAATCTCAAAGAAAATTTAGATGAGTATTTGAAGCACGATGTGGATCTCAATAAAACAGCTATTGACTTTCAACCTCATAAAACAGCCATTAAATTTAATTATCGCGAGATGCCAAAAATAAAACTTTCTGGTAAAGATTCTTTTTTCCATTTTGGAGCAGGATTTGGTGATGAAGAAGTAGATAATATCAATTATACCGAGTTTGTTTTAGATTGGGATAGTGATCAATTAGAAGCAGAATACCCATTTGTAGAAAAATTTGTAATTCCTGGAACAAGCATCAAAGGGGCATTGGCACATCGAACCTCATTTCACTATAATAAAGAAAATGGCAATTTTGTTGAAAATTTGATTGAACAAAGGGAAACCAACACAGAAAGCTCAATGGATTTATCAGGTTATAAACTTGAAGAAACAACTGAAGGTTTAGAAAGACAAAAAAAAGAATTGAAAGCCTATCTTAAATCCTTGGAAATAGAGCAACAAAATAATGCTCTTTTTGATAAGGTTGTGGGTTCGAATAATGAAGGAGTCAAATCACTTTTTGGAAAAGCAAAGACATCTGAAGTCGATACTGGTACCTCTGGCAGCATAATTATTAAAGATATTTATTTGCCCATAGCTACACCACAAACTATATTTTATCATAATAAAATAGACCGTTATACCGGTGGAACTATTGATAGTGCATTGTTTAGCGAAAGAGTGTTGAGTATTGATGAAATTTCACTTTGTATCAAGTACAAAGAAGGTATAGATTTAAAATATTTTGAAATGGCATTAACCGATTTAAAAATGGGTATGCTACCATTAGGCGGTCTAGTAAATAAAGGGCATGGTGTATTTGTTGAAAATAATACGACAGAAAATGAAAAATAAAACTTTTAGCGATTTTAAAGACGCCTTAACGAATAAAGAAGTGGAGGGTTACATTTGGATGGTCGAAGATGAATATCCTAGAATATATTCTGCTGAAAACGGTAAAAAAATAATCAATTTTGAGGGTTTAAAGACAGATGATAAACCACATAACAGAATACAGGAGGCCTATATTCTTTGTGATGATACAAGCTACCATTTAAAAAATATAGATGGTAAAGAATTAATCTTTATCATCAAAGAAGATGATTTTAAAAGTGATGATTTTAAAATTTCTGAAGACCTTTTAAAATTGCCATCCCGTTTTTTTAAAGGTAATAATCTTGTTTTCAAACAAATATATCAACTAGAAGCAAGTATCAGCGGAGAAAATTTTAAAACCTGGCAACCAATAGGGCGTTTGTTTCAAGGTTTTGCTAAACCAATTAACCAACCAAAAAGCAAGTAGTTATGGCAGATATATCAGCACCTTATAATTTTGTACCCCTAAACAAAGATGTGTTTTTCCCACCTTGGGCAAATTTAGTAAATCACGATGTGCCTTTTAAAGAAGGTTTAAGTGGGCAAATTGAATTGGAAATTAAGGCTGAAAGCCCCATTTTTATTCGTAAATCTTATGAGGAAGGCGATGAATGTTATTCTAATAAAAGGAAAGAGCCTATATCAAAAGAATTTTGTCATATCAAAGATAAAAACGGAAAAAAGCAATATTTTATTCCGGGTAGCACTTTTAGAAATATGATAAGGTCTGTGGTAGAAATTATAAGTTTCGGCAAGTTGAATATAGATGAATTTACAGACCGTCGATATGGTATTAGAGACTTTCATAATCCTGATATTTATACCTTACTTAAGAATACAGAGAATATTAAAATTGGTTATTTAATAAAAGAAGAAGATGGTTATGTTATATATGATAAAGGCATTCCTCAGAAAGTAAAACAAGCCCATATTAAATACACAAAAAAAAATAATGAGTACTGTTTAAAAGATTTATTTGATTCTAATAATGAGTATTCAGAAGCTATTACTACCAATAGAAAAGGTGATAAAGTTTTGAAATCAAGTGCAAAAACCGCTTTATTCAAATACGCTGTTACCAATACAAAATTTGATAGCTCGAAGGAAAATATTGTTTTTACAGGACAACCTGCCTTTAACAACTTAGCTAAAGGCAAACAAAATGAATTTAAGATAGATAAGCTCGACAAAGTAAACGACACTAAAATCAAGGTTTCCAAAGTACAGTTTGAAGATTTTAAGTTTATTTATGGGGATTATATAGGTTCTACTGATATTTCTACAGATTGGGAAATGTGGAAAGTAAAACTAAAATCCAATATAGCAATTCCAGTATTTTTTAGGATAGATGATAATGAGAAGTTAGAAGATTTTGGACTAGCATATCTTTACAAAATGGCCTATAAAAACCGTATAGAAAAAGCTATAACCAATACTCAAAAGGATTATAATCATATTGATAAAGATTTGTCTCAACTTATTTTTGGTTCTATCAATAATGAGAAGTTAAAAGGAAGAGTACAAATTAACCATGCTTTCTGTACTAATGCCGAAATAAATGAAAATGAATATAAAGTAGCGTTATCAAATCCCAAAGCATCTTATTATCCTTTTTATATAGAACAAACATTTCATAAAAATTCCAATAAATATAAAATTAGTGGAGAATACAAGACCTTTAATGATGACGATGTAAAAATCCAAGGTAGAAAAAAATATCCGTTACACGACTTAAACTTACCAACCCAACAGGAGCAAAATAGAATACCAAATAATGTTGCCACTTTTATAAAGCCACTAAAAGAAGGTTCTGTATTCAATACTAAAGTTGTATTTCATAATTTATTACCACAAGAACTAGGTGCAATTTTAAGCGCTATTACTTTCCATAATAATAACAACTGTAGGCATAGTATTGGTGCCGGCAAACCCATGGGTTTAGGCCAAGTAAAACTAAAACCTAAATTCAAATATATAAATGATAGTAAGGTTAATGATGCTAATAGTCAAATAAAAATAAAGGAGTACTTAAAAATATTTGAAGAAGAAATTTCAAAAAAAATTACAGACTGGTCGCGAACATCTCAAATAATTGAATTATGCACAATGAATTCTATTATTGCAAAAGATAAGTTTAAGAATTATGCATACATGAAATTAGTTGATTTCCCCAAAATAAAAAAGGATAGAAAAGCATTGCCTAACTATTCTATTATACTCGAGTATGAAGAACCAACCCAAACACTTTGTGATTCGAATAAAGTGAACGAGAAAGAGAATAAGCTGAATGAGAAAGATTTAATTCAAACACTTTTAGAAAATATAAACAATAAATTAAAACAGATAAAAACAACTGAAATTGAATTAAAAAAAGGATTAATAATATTGGAAAACGATAATCTTGGAGAGATTCAAATTAAGATAAATAAATTTAAAGAATTATTAAATTTAGATGATAACCAAGAATTGCCTTTAAAGGAACACGAACAAATTATCAATAAAGTAAATGAATTAGTGAAAAACAAAAATAAAAAGTTTAGAGTTGAATTTAAACTTAATATTAAATCAAATCTTACAAATTGGATAGGTGAAGAAAAAGCAACGGTATGGTATAATTCTAAAGAGCAATAAAAAAAATGAAAAAAATAATAATACTGATGTTTATATTGAATAGTATAAGTATTAACAGTCAAACAGACTCCATAAGAATCAATAATTTAGAAAAACAAATTGTTAATTTAAATCATTCTATAAATAACCAAAAGCAGGATGATAATTCCTTGTATCATGTGAAGAAAGATTTAATTGAAGTTAAAAGCGAACTTGAAAATAAGCATAATGATTGGTTAGCTTATTTAGCAAATTTCTGGGCTATCATTGGTTTGGCAGTTGGAAGTATAACTGTATTTTTTAGTTTTAAAGAGCGCATTAAAAGAGAAGTTGACAAACAGGTAACCTTAGAAGTTGCCAAAGAAGTTAAAAACAATATTGGGTTGTTAGAAGAGCAATTACAAGAAATTAAAAAACATAAAGCGTACAAAACAGATTCCAAAATAATAGTAATTAATAAACTAGGAACAACGTTTCCCACCCATTTTAAAAAGGTTTTAAAATTATTCAATATAGATATTGATGACCCACAAAATAGAGTTGACATAGATAATTTAGCAGAATTTGAAGATCATTTATCCAAATTAAGGCAAGCAGATTTAATTTTAATAGAAAATATGGTTCCTGATAATGTTTGGGATGTTAAAACTCATAAAGAAGATTATACTAATTTGGCTAACAGTATTTGTGAAACCACTACTATGCTCTATTACGGTGGAGTTCGGTTAGATACAGAAGATATTGAAGTTGACAAACAACACTTTGTCTCCTTCGTAAGTGCTTCATCACAACTATACGGTAACATGCTAAACTTATTAAAGTATAAATTTGAATTAAATAAATAATGCCCAAAACCCAACAAATACCAACCAAAACCCTCCAACTGGTAGGCTTAAACATAAAAGACCAAAAAACTTTTTTTAAGTTTCTTAAAAAACAGGTGTTTGAATGCGCCATAATTAACGAAGCCGAATTTACCAAACAAGGTTTAAAAAATCAATACATACACGAAAGTGTACAACAGCGGCATTACAGAGAAGAACATAGTAAAATAATAAAACAAAAAAGCAAACAACACCCGCTTTATGTAATTAGTAGCTTGCAAAACCATGCGTTTACTTTAAACGCCTATACCCAAAAAGGAATTAAAAGTTTGGACATCTGGTTGCAATTGTTGCAGCAAAACACAGAAATAAACCTAACCAATATAGAACTGCAAACCAGCCAAAAAATACACCCCATAAAACGCATAGAAAACAAAGCAGAAAACACAAACTATACCTGCACAAATTACATCCCTTACAGAAACTGTGTATTAAACAATGGTTTTTATTACGATGCCGACAAAACACCAAAAATAGTAGCAAATTTTGAACAACGTTTAAAAAAAAACATCACCACCTTTTTAAAAAGTACTTGTGCCATAACAGATTTTGAAGAGGACACCTTGTGGGTTGCCATTACCCATTTAAAAGATATGGGTAAAAAAGTAGCTATAAATACTCAAAAAAAACAATTTTTTAAAATTAGTTTTAGTTGCAATTATACTTTGCCCAATACATTTTCTTTGGGCCAAAATGTAGCCTATGGTAATGGTGTTTTTACTAGAATAATAAAAACACCAGACTATGCCACTAAAAAAACTAACACTAAAACAAATTAATAAACAAGCAAGTAATTTACAAAAATGTAAAAATTTAGAAGATGTTTCAAATCTTCTTAAAGTTTCAAAAAACGAAATAACCCTTTTAAGTTTTGAACCTTTATATTATCATTTTACAATACCTAAAAAAAATGGAGGACTAAGATATATAGAAGCTCCCGAGCTTGGTTTAAAATCATTTCAAAGAAAATTAAATCAATATCTACAAGCTATATATTTCTTAAATCAAACCAATAGCTCCTTTGGATATATTATTAAGCCTGTTGCACAACAACATACTAAAGGTATTTATAATAATGCAAAATATCATTTAGGTTGTCAATTTATGCTAAATGCAGATTTTGAAGATTTTTTCCATCAAATTAACATAAAAGAGGTAACCAAAATATTTAAAAGTAATCTCTTTTCTTTCAACAATTACACCGCATTTATCTTGGCAAAAATATGTTGTTTTAAAGAAAAGTTGCCTATGGGAGCTCCAACCTCTCCTGTATTATCAAATTTATATACTATAAAATTAGATTGCCAACTCGAGTTATGGGCAAATAATAATAATATTAAATATTCACGTTACGTAGATGACTTAACTTTTTCTTCGATAAAGGATGATATTACCTCACATCATTTTAATGAAATTGAAAATATTACTAATACCTATAACCTAAAATTCAACAAAAGCAAAACGAAATTTTTTAAAGAAAATAACAAAAAAATCGTAACAGGTTTAATTTTAAATAAAACAGTTGATATAGACCCATTATACTATTATGAACTGGATAAAGATATAGAAAGGCTTAACAATGTGATAGAATTATATACCATAACTGGTTTTTCTATAAAAAACATAGCTGTCAAAACTTTTAAGCAAGAATTAATAGGTAAAATTAATTTTATAAGTGAAATAGAAGGAAATACAAGTGAAGAGTATAATTTATATCTAAATAAATTTATCGATGCGCAAACAGTAGAAGAACATTTAGTGACACGTTGGATGAAATTTGGGAATTATGAATAAAACACAATTATATATCGATACGGCATCAACTCAATTAAAAGTAAGAAATAAATCTTTTCATATTTATAATACCACCCATAACCAAATTATTAGCCCAAAAGAGTAAGTAGTATCGCGATATTAAGTAATGCTACAATTAATGCATCGGCAATAAAACTTGCAGCATTAAATGATATACCAATTTATTATTATAGCCCAACAGGCAAATTGATTGCGCAATTAAGAAGCCCCTTTTTTTTAAAGCACGTATCCTTAAGGCACAAGCAATTGCTATTTATGAAAAGCGACCAGGGTGTTTTATGGGCCATAAGCATTTTGCAATTAAAAACCAAACTGCAAATTGAAACATTAAAAAGATACAAACCGGAAAAAACAAATATTGAGGTATATGCCATTTATATTGATAGTTTAAAAGAGAAAATAAATACTTTTAGCAACCTCGATTTAAATTCCAATAAAATAAACAATAGTATAATGGGTGTAGAAGGCGCTTTGGCAAGCACCTACTTTAAAGCTTTAAACTTAATTATACCTATACCATATAGATTTGAAAAAAGAACCAGAAGACCAGGGCTGGATTACTTTAATACTACATTAAACTATGTTTACGGACTAACATACAGTCATATAGGTAAAGCGATACATGCTTCTGGTTTAGACGCTTTTTGTGGGGCATTGCATACTACGCCATTTAAAGAAAGCTTGGTTTTTGATGCTATTGAAATATTTAGACCCATAATAGATAGGTTTGTTATTGGCTTATGCAAGGAAAATAGTTTAAACGAAAAACATTTTGTTACTAAAGAAATAGGGTTCTGGCTAAGTAAAGATGGAAAAAAATTAATTATCCCGCTATATAACGACTATTTATACACCCGTATAAAAATAGATAATAAAGTAACCAGTATTAAAAACCACATGTATAAACAATTACAAAGGCTTAAAACTTTAATATTAAACTCACAAGATGTACTTGATAATTTATGATATAAAAGAAAACACCACTAGAAATAAGATAGCTAGATTACTGATTAGCGAAGGCTACGAAAGAATACAATTATCTGTTTTTTGCGGTTTGTTTAATCCCGTAAAAAATAAAGTCTGGAAAACTATTAATAATCTTTTTTTGGAAGACACAACAAATAGTATAATATGCATTAAAATTAGTATTGAAAATTTTTATAATTTAAAAAGTATAGGTAACTTTAACAAAGATTTAGATTTTTTAACAGGAAAGAAAAAAACCATAATTATTTAAAGCAAATGCATAATAACGAACTATTACACACAAAAAAAAACCGGTTAGCATTTACGTTTGCTGTAAAAAGTAATTTAAAGAGTATATATCTTAGATCGGAATAGAACGATTAAAACAAAGTAATCGAATACTATCATCAACATTATGGTGTATATATCTTAGATCGGAATAGAACGATTAAAACTATACCGCCTGTGCTTATAAGTTCTACACCTAAAGGTATATATCTTAGATCGGAATAGAACGATTAAAACTTTAATATCGGGCGTGGTGTCTAGCTCGCCATAGTATATATCTTAGATCGGAATAGAACGATTAAAACTAGGGTTACCACCTTCATCATTTACTGCGCTATAGTATATATCTTAGATCGGAATAGAACGATTAAAACATGGACGGCAAAGAAGTTTCATTCGCTACATAAAGTATATATCTTAGATCGGAATAGAACGATTAAAACTTTTATGACTACCTATAACAGCAAAATGTTCTGAGTATATATCTTAGATCGGAATAGAACGATTAAAACATGGAAATTCAGAAGCTTCATCCCCATCCATAAGTATATATCTTAGATCGGAATAGAACGATTAAAACTCCTTCAGGTATTTTACCAAACATTTGTTCAGCGTATATATCTTAGATCGGAATAGAACGATTAAAACATAGCTCCAAACAGGATAGATACAATGGGAACCAGTATATATCTTAGATCGGAATAGAACGATTAAAACATAGTAATCATTCTACCATCAATCATACTAATACAGTATATATCTTAGATCGGAATAGAACGATTAAAACACTCACTAAATCCCGCCCCATCTCGACGCAAAGTATATATCTTAGATCGGAATAGAACGATTAAAACTTTCCGAAACGACATGAGAATAGACAACATCAAGTGTATATATCTTAGATCGGAATAGAACGATTAAAACTGAGATCAACTTTCCTTCCACTAAAATGGTTTTGGTATATATCTTAGATCGGAATAGAACGATTAAAACTGAATAGCAGTAAAAAATTGATTGTTTACAATAAAGTATATATCTTAGATTGGAATAGAACGATTAAAACATGAAGTGAGTGGCCTAAAGAAAAATGCTCTAAAGTATATATCTAACATCGAAATAGAACGATTAAAACCTTTTCTCGAAAAACCTTACATTTTCTTGTGAGAAGTATATATTTAACATCGTTTGGAAAAAGAACAAAAAATAAACCGACGTCTTAACTCTCAACCCTCTGGAGTTGTTTTATCTAAGCTCGTGGTTAGCAGAACAAGGGTTTTCAGCACAATTATAAATTTTATAAAAAACGTAAGTGGTTTAGTCTAGAAGGAATGAACTTTCCTTTTTTTTTCAAAAGGCGCCTATTCTTCAATCCCTTTTTTAATTTCACTTAAAATTCCCTGGACTTCTTCAAGAGATTTATTCATGTTTTGGGCTAAAATTATTTCTGTATTTCCAGCTTTTGGCTTTTCTGAAATGGCAACGTTTAATATTTTTATTATGGTTTGGTAAAGTTTTTTGTTTAATTTTAAAATTGGTTTCATTTTCCTGCCAATAATTCTTGCTGCTGCCGTTGTCATTTCGAAGTTATCGTCAAATAGATCTGAATGATTTTCATAAGCTTCTTCTTCATAGAAATCCCACCCAGATTTTAAAAGCAACGAAATGTCTTCTAAATCTTTTGTCCTAGAGTGCTTATCATTCCAAGAAATTAGTTTTAGAATTATTAATCCTACTACAGGCGAAGTAGGTAATGAAAACTCGGCATCTTCTATTGAGATGTCTTCGGCATATTCTCCAACTTCCTTGAAACCTAATACGCTTAACGTTATATCACGTTCTGTAAAGTTTACAGTATAGTCTTGTTCAATTTCTCCATAAGGCATTAGGTCTAGTACTGTATTGGTTTTGTCATAAACCAATCTGTAATTTTCTTTTGTTCGCCTAAATCCTCTTCCGCATAATTCATCAAACAATTTGTCGTACACTTCAAAATCTGGAATCATTACTGCAAAATCGATATCAGCCGTACCTCTAGTTGGTTTTATACCTGCTTTAAACAACTGTACATCTCTAGCATTCGCGCCAACTAAGTAATATTTTATATTATTTTCAGAAAAGACTTTTTCTAAAATTTTATATACTTCGCCATGATAAGCAAAAGAATAATCTTTATAAGTTGGGTTCAATGTACTCATCAAATATAATTTTGGCTGTTTCTAAATTTCTATCACTATTACTGTAAAGCAGTTCTGCATATATTAGTAAAGGGTGGGCTGCTACATCACTATCTTGATATTCATCATTACAACTTCCTTGTTTCCAAAAAGGACTGTAAACGATAATTTCTCCATCTTCATTAGGAATAAGCCTGTAATCTTTAATAAGGTCTTGTTTAGGTCGATTAGTGAACAAGGTATATTTTTCTGGATTTAGATAATTAGTTAATAGTGCAGCTCCAGATTCGCCGCCCCAGCGTGTTTCAAATTCAGGGTTCTTTTCTTTAATTTCAAATCGATTTTTTGAAAAACTATAAGTGCCTATTTTGTAGGTAGGTAGTATTTTTTCATTTAAAAGCGTTATCCATTTTTCAAGAAGTTCCTCCCTACGCACTAATTGATATTTTTTATCTGAGTCCCATTTTACTGCAAATCCCTCTTTTAATAGCCCGTTAATGGTTTTGCTTACGCTGCCTAATGAAACCTGACTAATACTTGCCAACTGTTCGTAATTAGCATTAATCATTTCTGGATTTTGTAATAGATGAAATAGAATTTGACCACCTGCTCTTGTAAATACCTCTGAATATTTATTGTAAACTGGCTTTGAATTTCCTTGCTCTACAAAGATTTTTAAATGCTTTAAATTTAAAAATGCATTTCCAAAACTATCTATATAATTAATTTTATTCTGTTTTAGAAACGCTTTTGCTTTTGGTGTAATATAATCTGCTACAACAAGTAGTGGGTTGTGTTCTTTAGATAATTCAACAAATTGAAAAGTATTATTTGGTCTTATTTCAGTCCTAACATTTGCATATACTTTCTCTTTATTTATATTTATAACAATGTCACATAAGATTCCATTTTGATTTTGATACTTTTCGATGTCAACATCAAATTCAAGTTTCTCAAAAAAGTCTTTTATTTTCTGAAATTCAATCATTTTTCATTTTTTTAATTATTTCATGTTACATGAAAACGTAAATATAATGAAAATATTAACACGTATATTAAAAATGAATTGTAGATGCGGGGTAAAGTAAAATATGTAATTCATTTAAAATCATTAGAGTAAAACTTCTGTTGCATCATCTAGAACATAATTGCTAAAGCTTTTTAGATAAGTTTGAGTAATTACTATGTTTTGATGCCCTAATGATTCGCTAATGATATCAGTTGATATTCCTTTAAATTTTAGGCAAGTCGCAAAACTATGTCTGGCGACATAAGTGGTTACTTTTTTCTCAATTGAAGCAAGAGCCGCTATTTCTTTTAATGCTTTATTATAGAGTCCCATAACCTTGTGCTTTCTATTCTCTATTTGCTTTAAATCTAATTTTTCTCTTAGTAATATGGGAAAAATATAGTTTGTTTCGGATGGGTAATCCTTATAAAAATCTAGAATTTCTCTCACAGGCTTTATCGTTTTTACTTGAAAATTAACTTTCGTTTTAGAACGCGTATAGAATATCCTATCATCAATGACATTATCCCAGGTAAGATGTATCATGTCCGCAAAATTCATTCCTCTCGTGTAGAAACTGAATAAAAAATAATTTTTGTAATGGATTAAGTTTGGGTGTTCATTTAAGTCTAAAGCAACTATTCGATTTATTTCATCAAGTGATAAAGCGCTTTTAAACTTTTTAGCTTTTAATTTTGAGATTTTATATTTTCTGAAAGGGTATAAGCTTTCCGGAATGTATTCATATTTAATTGCGGTGTTGAATATGGCTCTAAGTGCTCTCATACGAACACCAATACCACCATCGCTTCCACCTCGTGACCGGAGAAATATTTCATATCTGTCTAGATATCCATAATTTATTTCTTTAAATGTGAGATGTCTACTTCTGTTAAATCGTTTTAAAGAGTTTAAAGTATCATAATAGGCTCTTGCATTCCCTAATCTACCAGAAGATTTCATGTCTTCAACAATCTTGTCTCCCATGGCAAAAATGTTTTGATTAATAGGGTTTTTATTTACTCTAAAAACTTTTTCAAAATCCTCTAGTGTGTAATATGCATTTTCTATTTCAAGATCAGTAATAATCTTATAGGCACGATCTTTATACTTATTTAACAACCTATTATTTTGAATATAATTTTGATTTTTCTTACTAAACTCACCCGTTTTAGTACACCATTCCGACTCAAAAACAGAATAAGGTGTTTTAAAAAATTTTGATCTTCTATTTTTTGATACTCGAAGCGATACAGGAAACCTATCATTAGCTAACTTAGTTTTTCTTAATACGGCTTTTATTGAGGTCATAATTACTATTATTTCAGTACAACATATGTACAACAAATGGTCGTATAAAGGTAAAATAAATGATGTCAAAAGAAAAATAAAAAATGTTAAA
>Ga0079203_1001368_pt1 | contig 17968 bp, 15 predicted proteins | sample PorBlaMBantryBay_FD_68602 | JGI IMG/M metagenome (GOLD analysis project Ga0079203, IMG submission 68602) | Marine algae microbial communities from Bantry Bay - Bantry Bay, Ireland | ecosystem: Host-associated > Algae > Red algae > Blade | place: Bantry Bay, Ireland
TCATTGTAAATCGAAAAAATCTACACGGTCCGATGATTCGGTAAATTTTGGAGCTACTTATTTATTTCATTTCACTAAAATGACACAGGTGATATTGAGGCTGAAATTTTGAATAGTAATACTGAAAATATTTCAAGCAAAAATAAGAAATTAAAATCTAATAGGAAATCTCTTATGCTAAAGGTGTAAAATGATGATTCTCAATGTTGTTACATAAAGTACTTTGAAATTTTTTAGATAAAAAGTGAAAAAAATTTTTGACTGAGAAAAAAATGGTTTAAGTTTGGACCGAAGCTCATGTGTAAGTACCAACAGTACTATTTGAATCTAACATTTTTAATATTGGAGTTAGTTCGAAGAGTCAAGAGCGGGCCTCAGTCCTTATAGCAATATTTGGATTTCATTTTTGAACAAGGGGATTATCGACACTGTTTGGCGGCTCCATCCGTGTTTTTTGGAGATTCTAAAAAACTCATGGTACTTGTACAGGGTTTCTTTTTTTTGGTGAGCGCAAGGCTAGCCCCTACATTTTTATTTTAATATTTTCAATTCTATCTCGATAATAGATTAGTATTGCCGCTGCTATGAATGCAAATATGGCTAAAACGTAAAAATCTAAATAGGTACGTTCTGTGAAAAAGGCAAGTGAAAAAATCCCTATAAAAGTCAATCGAAAAGCAATGTTGATGAATTGAAAGACAGATTGTGTTCTTCCTATTACTTGGTTTGGGACGTGATTAAATAGGTAGATAACCCGCATTATTCGAGAGCCTGAATTAGAGAGTGCTAGAAATAATAATAAAATGTATACCATCCAAATTTTGCTTGTTATTCCGATTCCTAATAATGTAAATGCTCCAAGCAAGGTTAAGATAATGTTTCCTTTAACAGTTGTTGTCCGTTTAAATAAATATCGTACAGAGAGTCCTGCGGTCAATGCACCTATTGAATAGAATATTTCACAAGTAGCAAATTCATTTCCGCTTCCATTCAATGTCGTGCTTATGTGTGTGGGTAGGATCATAAAATTAGCGATCATTATGGTTACAAAAATAAAGTAGGCAGCATTTCCAAAAACAAAAATCATAGGATTCTTTTTTAGAAAATTTATACCAATCTTAAATTGCTTGATCACATTTCCTTTTTCTCTATTTCGAATAACAGTTGGTACAAAAGTCATAAGGGAAATGAGTAGGAATGAAATGGTGTAGGTGATTCCATCCATCAAAAATATTTTGTGTAGTGGCCAAGCTTCAATTGAAAAAGGAATGTTTATATTAAGTCCTAAAAAGGAAGTTGGACCTTGAATAACTCCTGACAGTAAAACAGCTGCTATGGCTCCTGAAATCATTGAGGTAAATTGTCCTTGTATTTCTAACCAGGTACTTATTTTACCATAGTATTTTTCTTCGATTATTTCTTGGGCAAATGCAAATAGAGTAGGGTAGTGTATATTGTAAACAAAAAAAGTTGCAGCAAAACAGAGTATTACTAAAGCAGTAGGTAAACTTCCCAATGCAAAACCATAAGCAGCCGTAGATAAAAATATGGTTGCACCAAAAACATTTTCAGCAAGAAAAAGATGTTTTCTGTTATATTTGTCAACGAGGGTTCCAGCATATGGTCCCCAAAAAATAGAGATAAGATTTACACAAAAATAAATGATCCCGAAAAGACCTGGAGCCTCTAAACTGTCTACAAAATACCAGGGAATGGCAATCATGCAAGCTCCTTGTGAAAAGCCTGAAATGGTATTTGCGGTAAATAGTAAAACAAGAGCAGAGAGATTTTTCAATAGTTGTTGTATTTTTGAAATAACAGCACGAAGATAACAAATGAACCTACAGAATAAGAAGAAAAAGAGACTGACTATTGAGCAGGCAAAAGACAAATTAGAGCATTATTGTGCTTATCAGGAAAGATGTCATTCTGAAGTCAAGCAAAAGTTGTGGACTTTGGGCTTTTGGGGTGATTGGGCGGAATCTGTTATTGAACATTTAATTGATGAAAATTTTTTGGATGAGGAACGTTATGTATGTTCTTTTGTGAGGAGTAAGTTTAAGTATAAAAAGTGGGGTAGGAGAAAGATTTTGATGAAATTAAAGCAGAAAAGAATTTCTCAGAGATTGATAGACCATGGTTTTAAGGAGATTGATGAGGAAGAGTATTTGCAAACTTTGGATGTACTGATTGAGAAAAAACGGAAAGTGATTCGAGAGGAAAATCCTTTTAAGCGAAATCAGAAGTTGGCGAATTATTTGATTCAAAAGGGGTATGAGATGGATTTGATTTGGAAGAAAATTCTTGGGTAGTTATGAATTATGAATTGAATTATGAATTTGCATTTAACCACATTTTACACACCTATTAATTCTTAGCTAAGGAACGGGATCATGACCACTACCGCCCCAAGGATGACAGCTGAGAATGCGTTTTGCTCCTAAAAATGAACCTTTGATTATTCCGTGTTTTTCTATTGCTAAGATGGTGTATTGTGAGCAGGTTGGATGGTATCTGCATGCTCTGGGCAATAAGGGGGAAATGCCTTTTTGGTAAAAGCGGATGGGGAGAATGAATATTTTTTTTAAGAAATGCAATGTTATAATGCTTGAATGCCCGAATGCCCGAATGCTTGAATGCTTGAATGCCCGAATGCTTGAATGTTACAATGCTTCAATTTTCCACCTTCAATTTTCAATTTTCCACGTAATTTGCAATGAATTGCAATCCTTTGATTGTATTTTTTTCGATTGTGTCGTATGGGAGTTTCTTTTTGCCTATGTATACGAACATAACGACATACTGATCCGATTGCGCGATGGCATCAGTCAGAATGGTCTTGTGGAGGCGGCAAGCTTCCCTCAGTTGGCGTTTAATTCTATTTCGATCTACAGCAAGAGGAAAATTACGCTTGGGTACAGTTACAGCAAACTTAGCTGTAACCATATCTTCTGATTTTGAAGGGAGGAAGAATACTCTTAAAGGAAAAAAAGATTTGGCTGTCCCTTTTTTAAATAAATCTCCTATAAGAATGCGATTCTTTAAACGTTCTGCTTTATTAAAGCTGCGAGGTCCAATGTTCATCGGACTGCGTTAGTAAGAACACTAAAAGTGCTCCTACTTTAACTTTCTTTCGTCAGATACTGTTAGGTCCAGTCTTCCTTTCTTGCGTCTTCTAGCCAATACTTTACGTCCAGCTTTAGTTTCCATTCTTGAACGGAATCCGTGCTTATTTTTTCGTTTCCTTCTGGATGGTTGAAATGTTCTTTTCATTTTTCTATTCTTTTAAAAAATTCGGAGCGCAAAGATAGTAAATTTTAGTTACCGAATGAATTTTTAGCGATTCATTGATAACAAAAACTCTGCATTTGATCTTGTTCCTTTCATATTACCTAATAAAAAATTCATTGCTTCTTCAGTATTCATATCAGCAAGATGTTTGCGAAGGATGTACATTTTATGTAATTCATCCTTGTTAAGTAATAAATCTTCCCTTCTGGTACTTGATTTTATTACATCTACTGCTGGATAAATACGACGATTTGACAAACGACGATCCAATTGAAGCTCCATATTACCAGTTCCTTTAAACTCTTCAAAGATGACTTCATCCATTTTAGATCCAGTATCAATCAATGCTGTTGCTAAGATGGTTAACGATCCTCCAGCTTCAATGTTCCTTGCCGAACCGAAGAATTTTTTTGGAGCTTGTAACGCACTTGACTCCACACCACCAGAAAGTACTTTTCCTGATGCAGGAGCAACGGAGTTGTAAGCTCGTGCAAGACGGGTAATAGAATCCAATAAAATAATAACATCATGCCCGCATTCTACTAGTCTTTTAGATTTTTGAAGGGCAATTGTTGCTACTTTTACGTGGCGTTCTGGTGATTCATCGAAGGTTGAAGCTAAAACTTCAGCATTAACACTTCTCTGCATATCAGTTACCTCCTCAGGACGTTCATCAATCAGCAAGATAATCATATATGCTTCAGGATGATTCTCTGCAATAGCATTTGCTACATCCTTTAGTAAGAAGGTTTTACCTGTTTTAGGTTGAGAAACGATCAATCCACGTTGGCCTTTTCCTATTGGAGAGAACAAGTCAATAACTCTTGTTGTATATTTATTTGCGGTTGTTTCCAGTTCAAACTTTTCGTCAGGGAATAAAGGCGTTAAATAATCAAAAGGAATTCTATCACGAACGTCCTTTGGTTCTAGACCATTTATCGTTTCTACCCTTAATAGTGCGAAATATTTTTCACCTTCTTTGGGTGGACGAATTGCACCTTTAACGGTATCCCCTGTTTTAAGACCAAATAATTTGATTTGAGAAGGTGATACATAAATATCATCAGGAGAAGTAAGGTAGTGATAATCAGAGGATCTAAGGAACCCATAACCATCACTCATCATCTCAAGTACTCCGTTTCCTAAGATAACTCCATCAAACTCAATATCAAATATTGGTTTTCTATCTTGTTTTGGCTTTCTTCTATCGTTGTCTTTGCCCTCCCAGTTTCTAGTATCTTTTTTGTCAGGAGTAGGTTTAGTTTTAGTTTTTGCTACTTTAGCTACAACTTCTTCTGCAACCGTAACTTCTTCAGCCTCTTCTTCTTCTTCGACCTCGTCTACTAGTTCTTCTTCAGCTTCAGTAAATAAATCTATTTCTTCCTCCTCCTCTTCTTCCTCCTCTTCAACAGGAGGGACTAAGTTTTTTTTAAAAAGACCTTTTATTTTAGAGGTTTTACCCTTGGTTTTTCGAATGGTTGTTCTTTTTCTTGGCTTTTTTACTTTAGCATCCTCCTCTTCTTCTTCTTCTTCATTTTCTTCACTGGCTTGGCTGCCTAGTATTTTAAAGATGAGATCTTGTTTATTAAGGCTTTTGTAATTTTTTAACTCTAAACTTTTAGCAACATCTTTAAGTTCAGTTAGTAGCATATCGCTAAGTTGTACTATATCATACATATTGTAGGTAATAATCTTTTAAGAAAGGAAATTTAAGTTTTATTTCTAGACAAATAGAGAAATATTTATATATAACGGCTAAATATTAATAGGAAAAAGTTGGTATTAGTAAGAAATTAAGACAGCGGGAAACAAAATAGGTGTGATTCAGCTGAAATTGAGTGTAATATTACACGTATATTTCAAATTATCCAAACAATCTAACAACCATCTTGAAAAAATAATGCCAACTATGTATTAAAATCGCATATTTGCAAAAAAAAGACTGAAATTGATGATTCAATCTATGTTTTAGCTGGTTTTTTGTGAAAAAAAATATTTAGACGTATTATTATTGAATAAATTATAAATTTGGAACTGTATTCAATATTGTATTGTTTTTTATTTCTTTGGGATAAAATAATGTGAGAAGAAATGGACTTTGTACTACTTATGTCCAAAGTCCATTAAATAAATAATTTTTTTAATATAAAATATTTAATCGTTATGCTTCAAATTGCGGCCATTCGAGACAATGTTGAGCAAGTTAAGGAGCTTTTTAAAATTAAAAATTTTAAAGAGTTGGATTTGGTTGATAAAGTTGTCAAGTTGGATGAAGACAGAAGAAAAACTCAACATCAATTAGATGAACAACTGAGTGAAAGTAAAAAAATTGCAAAAAGTATTGGTGCCTTATATCAGTCGGGAAAACAAGACGAGGCAAATGCATTGCGTGATAAAACAACTTCTCTAAAAGAGTCGAATAAGCAATTGGAAGATTCCTTGAGTTCAATTGAGAAAGACTTGCATGATACAATGGTTCAGTTACCTAATATTCCGCATGAATCAGTTCCTCCAGGAAATAGTGATGAAGATAATGTTTCAATAAAAGAAGTTGGAGAGATACCAACTCTATATGAAGGGGCAAAGCCGCATTGGGAATTATTAGAGCAGTATGATCTAATGAGTCTTGATTTGGGAAGTAAAATCACTGGTGCTGGTTTTCCTGTTTTTATGGGCAAAGGAGCAAAATTACAAAGAGCATTGGTTGCTTATTTTTTAGATAATGCAATAGAAGCTGGATATAAAGAGGTGATTCCTCCTTTGTTGGTCAATGAGGCTACTGCTTATGCAACATGTCAATTGCCAGATAAAGAAGGGCAAATGTATGAGGTTACAAATGATGGGTTGTATTTAATTCCAACAGCGGAAGTACCTATTACCAATATTTATCGTGATACAATTGTTAAAAAAGAGGATTTTCCTATAAAATTGACTGGGCACTCTCAGTGTTTTAGGAGAGAAGCAGGATCATATGGTGCACATGTTAGAGGACTGAACAGAGTACACCAATTTGAAAAGGTGGAGGTAGTGCAAATAGTGGAACCTTCAAAATCTTATGAAGTTTTGGATGAGATGGTCACTTATGTTGAAAAGATCGTTCAGTCATTGGGACTGCCTTATAGAATTTTAAGGTTATGTGGAGGCGATTTAAGCTTTGCTTCTGCATTGACTTATGATTTTGAGGTGTTTACTGTTGCTCAAGATAGATGGTTAGAGGTCAGTTCGGTTTCTAATTTTCGAACATTTCAAAGCAATAGATTGAAAGTTAGATACAAAGGGGAAGATGGTAAAAACCAACTGTGTCATACTTTAAATGGTAGTGCACTTGCATTGCCGCGAATTATTGCAGCTTTGCTTGAAAATAATCAAACAGCAGAAGGAATTGTTATTCCCGAAGTATTGAGACCTTATACTGGTTTTGATATTATTTCCTAAAATAATGCGAGAATGCGAGAATGCGAGAATGCGAGAATGCGAGAATGTGAGAATGCGAGAATGCAAGTATATTTCAATGTTTTAATGATTCTGTGACCACCATTAAAAACTGTGTAATTAGCACTCAGCAACATTCTCGCATTACCGCATCCATGCATTCTCACATTGTTTAGAAAGGGCAGCGGGGAGACAACCTGAAGTTTCTTAATTATTATCATTAAACCTAGAACTTAGATTTTGTAGATAATCTAGTGTGAGTGGTTTGTTTATCAATTCTAGGACAGCAATATTTTCTTCGGCTGACTTTTTATCAATAGGATTTACAGAATTAGATAAAAATATTATTTTTGGTCGAATTTCTAAACTTATTTTTTCAAATTCAGCTAAAAATTCCCAACCATTTATTTGTGGTATATTTAAATCTAAAAAAATAAATTCAGGTACTTTATGCTGATTTTTTTTAGCTTCTTTGAAATAGTTTAAAGCATCGGAAGAGGATAAGAATGATTTTGTTTCTTCAACAATATCAGAATCTTTTAAAATATATTCGTGATAAAAATTTGAAGCTTTATCATCATCAATAAATAATAAAAATTTAAAGTTGTTCATATTATGTGAGTTGTTATTTGTCTATTAATGTTAATTTTTTATTTCAATTTAAGATTCAAATTTGGGTAAAGTAAAGAAAAAGGTACTGCCTTTTGCTGGTTCAGATTCTGCCCATATTTTTCCACCATGAAGTTCTACGATTTTTTTGCAATGAGCCAGACCAATCCCTGTCCCACTTATATTGCTTGCATTTTCCAATCTTTGAAAAATACTAAATATTTTATTGTTAAATTTTGGATCAAAGCCAATACCATTATCTTTTATAGTGAAAACCCAATTACTATCTTCAGAACTACAGCTTATGTCAATATCGGGATTTTCATTTTGTTTGGAATATTTAATAGCATTGGAAATTAAATTTTGAAATAACGAATTTAATTCAGATCGAAATCCATTTATTTTTGGTAAATTTTTGTATTCAATTTGCGCACTTGATTCTTGGATCTGTGCATTTAAATCTGATATCACGTGGTCTATTAATTTGCCTACCCTAATCCATTCTTTTGTGCCACCTGTTTTTCCAATAACGCTGTGGTTGAGCATGTCATTTATTAAATTGTCTAAACGAGTACTGGAATCAGAAATGAACTTTAAAAATAGTTTTGCCTCATCATCTAGTAAATGTTTTTTGCTTATGCTAAATAAATGTACAAAGTTTAAAATGGTTCTTAAAGGTTGTTTTAAATCATGAGTTGTGATGTATGCAAATTCTTCAAGTTCCTCGATTGATTCATTTAATTTTTTATTTTTGGTCTCAATGTCACGATAACTTTTTTTAAGCTCAATGTTTTTTCTTTTAAGTTTATTTATAAAAAGCCTTCGTTCAAATGCATTAGAGATAATGTTGGAGGTGGTGTGAAGTAAGTTGGCTTCTTCTTCTGTCCAGTTTCTTTTTTTTGTACATTCATCAAAACCAATAAAACCCATGTATTTTCTTTCGATATATAAAGGGTAGGCAAGAATTGACTTAATGCTATTTTTTTTAATTTTTTCTTTTAAAATACCAGAAAGTTCATCAGTATCATTTGTGAAAACTTGACCATCCTTTATTAACATAGATCTCCACTTAGGAATTGAATTGTATTTTAGCTCTTGGAAGTATTGAATGTTTGGCTCAAAGTCCTTGTGGTGCCATTCATAAGTGTTTTTGGTAATGCTTTTTGTAATATCCTCATATATATAAATACGAGAGACATTAGTATGATTGCCAATCATTTTTAAAACACGATTGATGTTTTTATCCAGATTGGCTATATCTTTTAAATGACTAGATATTTTTGATTGTATATGTTGTTGATTGAGGAGATAACCAAGGTTTTTATTTACTTCAGCTAATCTGGTAACGTTTTTTTTAGATTTTTCATTAGTTACAACCAATTGGCTGTTGACTTTTAGAACTTTATCGTTTGCATCCTCTAATTCTTTAATAGAGATGTTGAGGTAGTTTTGTGTTATCTTTTTATCTTGTAACAATCGATCTATTTTAAAATTATTTTTTTTGTCTTGTTTAGATATATATGAAATAAGCAAATCCAACTCCTCTTTTTGTTCGGGAGTTAAATTTGTTGCATTTTTAAATTCTGCTAATATTTCAATTGCTTTTTTCAAGAAGAAACTTGTTGTATAGTAATTAATGCATTTGTAGCATTGTGAAAATCACAATCTTCGGCATTTTTTGTTTTTCCAATTTCACCATAGGAGAGAAAGCCAATTAATGGGGCTTCCCATTTTTCTTTAATTCCTTTTATTTCATCTTCAAAAAGAGGGCCAAAAGCTAAGTGTCTAGCTTTGCAAGAAACTAAAACTAGCGCATCTATTTTGGATGTTTCTGAAGCAAAATCACTATATGCATTTATTGTGTTTTCAATTTGTTCAAAAGTAGGAGAGTTGCAAAATTTAAACACATCTCCTTCGTCGACGGTACCTGCTAAAAGCATTGATCTATCCTCTTCATTGAATTGCAATATTGATCTTAGTTTATGAGAATTTCCAGCTATTATTTCTAAAGGATATTGACCAGGAATGGCAGTAATTTCATCAATATCATTGGTGCTTCTGTATTGCATTAAATTAGAATATTTTTGAAAAACGTCTAATGCTGGTTTGTCATCTATTTCATATAATACATTTCCTTTGGCTTTGGTGGCAATGCTTTTTTTTCCAATTCCAGACCAGCCAGATACTGCTTTTCCTTCCAATCGAATTTTGGTATTGTCAAATACTACTGCAACAAACCCATCTGTAGAGACATGTTTGTTGTTGTAGCAAGTTGTCTTTTCAAAAGTTACTCCATCACCCGCTAAACCACCATAAATTGGTACTTTGCTATCAAGTGATTTTTTTATTCCATTTACAATACTGGCTCCATCTCTAAAAATTCCACTAGAAAATAACAATACTGCTGGATCGGCAAATATAGAGGTTACCTCTTTAGCAAATTGTTGCGCAACCTGAGTCTCTTGTTGATCTAAATAATGCTCACCAAATATTTTGAAATCAGACTTTGGTGGGTCAATTAGTAAAATAACTATTGAGTTTTCAAAATATTCTTCATTGTGAATTTCACCTGCGGAGCTACATCCAATAATTTGAATTTCATGTTTATTAAACAAATTGACCAATTCATTCTCATCAATATTGGGACTTGAAAATGTAATAGCCAAAGTTGGCTGAAAATAATTTTTGCAAATCTTTTCTAATTGTGTTGCTGTGTGAGATATGCTACTACTAAGAATTGATTTTGAATTCATTATTATATTTTAAATAAATTTTAAAAGATTTGAGTCGGATTTAGGAATGTACTAACTTACTATTAAGCTCTTTTAAGTAATCAACTGTCAATGGTTTATTGATAAAATCATAAATATTTGAGTTGGTTTCTGCTTTTGATATATCTTTTGGATTTCTTGAGGTAGAGAGTATAATTATTATTGGTTTGGAGGGTAAGGTTAATTTGTCGTAGGCTTCCAAAAAATCCCAAGCATTGATTTCAGGCATATTTATGTCTAACATGATTACATCGGGAATTTCAGATTGCTCTTTATTTTGCTCTTTATTTGGAATTGCATTTTGCGCCTCTTCAAAATACTTCAAGGCTTCTCTTGAAGATAAAAATGACTTTACATTCTTCACAGTCATTGAATTCTTGACAATAATTGTATGATAATAATTGGTGGGATGATCATCGTCGATTAAAAATAGTAAGTTGAATTGACTCATCTTGAATTTTATAAAGTTGTTTAAAGTAAATATGGCGGAGATATAAATAGTTTATGCAGTTGTAAATACGACAGTCAGATCCAAAAAGTTATTGTAAATTTAAAGACTATGACTGTAAAATATTAATAATTAGCTCGTTATATATAAAATATATAATTTAATTGTTAGCTGGGTACTTAAAAGTAATGAATTTTGATTAATAAAGCGATTAGTTCCTATATTTATCTTTCCATAAAATGGCCAATCTTTCTTTAATTTTTTGCTCTCTTTGGTTGTTTCCAAAATCAATTAATTTCTTTCCAGATAATTCTTTGGGCATAAATTCTTGGTCAGAGTGGTGGTTTTGATAGTCGTGAGAATATTGGTAATCTTTACCATAGTTTAATTCTTTCATCAACTTTGTAGGAGCATTTCGTAGATGTAAAGGGACAGATAAATCTTTTGTTTTTCTTACCAGTGCCAAAGCTTTGTCAATTGCCGCATAGCTACTATTGCTTTTTTCGGCAGAAGCAAGATAAATAACTGTCTGAGATAGAATTATTCTACATTCTGGATAGCCAATTTTACTCACTGCATCAAAGCAAGTATTGGCAATCAATAAGGCGTTGGGGTTGGCATTTCCTATATCTTCAGATGCAAAAATTAACATTCTACGAGCAATGAATTTAGGATCTTCTCCACCATCTATCATTCTAGCCAACCAATATACCGCAGCATTGGCATCACTTCCACGCATTGATTTAATAAAAGCACTAATTATATCATAATGTTGCTCTCCTGATTTATCGTAGCGACTTGCATTGTATTTTAAAATCTGTTCAACGTTTTTGTTGTTTACAACAACTTTATCCGTTTTACTTGTTTGCACGGTCAGTTCAAGTAAGTTTAACAATTTTCTGACATCTCCCCCTGAAAATCTCAAAAGTGCATCGTACTCTTCAAATGCAATTTCCTTTTCTTTTAGTATTAAATCTTGTTCAATAGCTTGGTACAATACTTGAATCAGTTCCTCTTTACTTAACGGCTCCAATATTAAAACTTGCGATCTTGAAAGTAAGGCTGGAATGACTTCAAAAGATGGATTTTCAGTTGTTGCACCAATCAAAGTTACTGTTCCATTTTCGGCTGCTCCCAATAATGCATCTTGCTGTGATTTGCTAAAACGATGAATTTCATCAATAAACAAAATTGTATTGCTCGTTTTCTTTGCAGTATCAATTGCTGTCCTCAAATCTTTTACACCAGAATTTATGGCACTCAATTGAATGAATAATGCTTCTATGTTTTTTGAAATGATTCTGGCAAGCGTTGTTTTTCCCACGCCAGGTGGTCCCCAAAAAATGATAGAGGGACAGTTTCCACTCTCTAAAATTTTTGTTAGTACTTCATCAGGTCCTAATAAATGCTTTTGCCCAATATAAGTTTCTAATGATTTTGGTCGCATTCTTTCAGCGAGTGGAGCTGGCATAATTTAGAGTTTATTTTCCAGAATCAACAATGTCTTCACTTCTATGATAGGAACGACCAAAAAAGCTTTGAAGCCTCATAATTAAAACTCCAAAGATAGCCTCTTTGAAAATTTTACCACTCATTTTTGATTGTCCTACTTCTCTATCTGTAAAAATTATTGGAACCTCCTTTATAGTATAGCCAAGCTTCCAACAGGCGTATTTCATTTCAATCTGAAAAGCATATCCCACAAATTGAATTCTATCAAGGTTGATACTTTCTAATACTTTTCTAGTATAGCAAACAAATCCAGCAGTGGTATCTTTAACAGGAAGAAAAGTTATCATTCGAACATAAACAGATGCACAAAAGGAAAGCAGTACTCTGTTTTTTGGCCAATTACTTACTCCACCACCTTTTGTGTATCTGGAACCGACAGACATATCTGAACCCTCATAACAAGCTTTGTATAAATCTATCAATCTATCAGGATCATGAGAAAAATCGGCATCCATTTCAAAAATGTATTCGTAACCATTTTTCAATGCCCATTTAAAACCATGAATATAAGCCGTGCCAAGCCCTTGTTTGCCTTCGCGTTCTTCAATAAACAATTTATCCGCATATTTTTTTTGCAAATCTTTAACGATCTGTGCGGTTCCATCGGGCGAATTATCGTCCACTATGAGTAGATGAAAGTTTTCTGATAATGAGAAAACCTTTTCTATCATTCTGGCAATATTGCCCTTTTCATTGTAAGTAGGTATTATGACAAGTTTGTCAGACAAGTTTTTAATTATTAAGCTTTAATCAAATTGCTTTTCTAAGTTGTTGGTTATTCTTTTTAAAATAATGTAGGCTGGTTCGGATCTTTATTGCCTGTGTTTTTTGGATTGTTAGCAGCTTTCTTTTTTGCTTGATATTGATTTTTTAATTCTGTCAATTTGTGTTTAGTATCTTGCAAAAAATCACTTTTCATAATCCAATCATAATAATGTGGCTCCTTGGATAAAACCTCTTCTACCGATTTGCCTTTGTGTTTTCCAAAATTAATTCTGGGAACACCATTATCCATTATTAATCTATATCCACTGTCAATAAACTGTTCATCTCCAGTAAAGGTGTGCAATGCATCAACATTGTTGTCTAATTTATCTTTATATCTATCTAATTGAGACAACAAAACATCAAAAGTAGCCCTTACATCATATTCAGCCGAGTGTGCATCTACCAATTCTTTATTACAGTAAAATTTATAGGCAGAAGACAAATCACGTCCTTCCATTTGTGCAAATATTTTATAAACATCTACAAATTTGGTGTTTGATAAATCCCAAGTGATGCCGATTCTATAAAATTCTTCTTTCAATAACGGAATGTCATATCTATTAGAATTGTACCCAGCTAAATCGCAACCTTCCAAAAACTTTTGAATATCAAAAGCAATGTCTAAAAAAGTAGGCGCATCTTTTACCTTTTCATTAGTGATGCCGTGAATTTCTACAACTTCAGGTGGAATGGGGATTCTAGGATTAATCAATGATTTAAACTCCGTTTGTGATCCGTCAGGATGCACTTTTAAGATGAATATTTCAACAATTCTGTCACTGGCTATGTTAATACCAGTTGCTTCTAGATCAAAAACTGCCAAGGGGCGCGTTAAATTTAAATTCATTGATTTATTTATATAAAGTATGTGAAATTAGTAATACCAAATTCAATAAAGAATGTCGTATAAAATTCAAGAGTTAAATTTTCAATATCAAGCGGTCCAACGTCTCGGCAAAAACGGATCGGACTGGCGTTCCAGTCCTAGCAGTGTTAAGGCGAGTATTTTTACTGGTCCAACATTCGGTAGATATTGGAGATTTAAAATTGAATTTGTATGACATTGTTTATTGATTTTGGTATCGGTCTAGTATAATCAAAACACAAAGTTAACAATATCTTTATTTTCTAGCCCACCAAATGTCCCAGAACTCATCATTAATAGATTATAATTTTCCCAATTATGCTTTTGCAAAAATGTAGCCAACTCTTTCCTAGAGTTCAAAACGGTTAAATCTTTCCTTTTGAATGCTTTTTTAACATCATTTATGCTAATTGAGGGTATTTTTTTGATTTTTAATGAATGTTCATCGAAATAAACCACCGCATCATCTGCCGCTTGCATCGTGTTATGATATTGTGGTAAGAAATCTTTGTTTAGGCTGCTATAAGTGTGTAATTCAAAAACAGCCAATAATTTTCTTTCTGAATAGACTGATTTTACAGCGTCTGTGGTCGCTTTTACTTTGGAAGGAGCGTGAGCAAAATCTCTGTAAATAGCATTTTTTTTAGTTTTCTTTAAAACATCCAACCTTTTCGCAGCTCCTTCAAAACTTTGGATGGCTTTTAAAAATTTCTTGTTATTAATGCCCAGTTCGCCGCAAATTCTTTGAGCACCCATAAGATTTTGCATATTGTGCTTGCCAAATATCTTTAATGGAATGGATTTTTTGTCGATTATTAAAGAGCAATTGCCTGCTTTTTGCTCAAAATCAGGGGTTCCATAGAGTTTTGTATTTAAATGCATTGTTTTTTGGACAATTTCATCAACAATTTCATCTTCATAATTATAGACCAATGTAGCTCCTAAAGGCATTAAGTCTAAAAATTTAGTAAATTGACTTTTATAATTTTTAAAAGAAGGAAAAACGTTCATGTGATCCCAAGCAATGCCACTCAATAAGGCAAGTTGAGGATAATAATAATGTATTTTGGGTGCTGGATGAATAGGAGAAGATAGATATTCATCTCCTTCCATAATGATAATAGGCGCATCCGATAATTTAATCGATCCTTCAAAGCCTTTTAATCTTGCTCCCACCAAAAAATCAAAATCTTTTTTCCAGTAACGCAAAACATGCATAATAGCGGCGGTAATGCTGGTTTTGCCATGACTTCCTGCAATGACTACTCTTTTCTTATCTTGGGCATACTCTGCGATAAAATGAGGGTAAGAATAAATTTTAATGCCCAATTCTTGTGCCTTCAATAATTCAGGGTTGTCTTTTTTTGCGTGCATGCCTAAAATGACACAGTCTAAGGATTTATTGATGTTTTTAGGAAACCAGCCCATTTTTTTGGGAAGTAAACCTTGTTCCTTTAAAATAGATCGGGACGGATTGTAAATTTCATCATCAGAACCTGACACGCTGTAGCCTTTGTTTTTCAAGGCAATAGCTAATTGATGCATGATACTTCCCCCTATAGAGATAAAATGTACTTTCAATGTGGAAAATTTTATTTTTTTATTTGCAAAGTTAATCGTATTTTTGTAGTTCTGTAACCTCACATCGCTTTACTACGTTGTAAAGTGAAAAAATTTCATTAAGGCAAATTCCCCCGCCGCTGATTCGAAATTGGTACACATCACACACTCTTTTATTTTAAAACTGTATGTTTTTCATATGGTTATGTTTTTTATTGTCCCCCCACATCTTTAATCAATTTGTATTTAAACAAGTACTGAGATTGCTAACATTATTTGTATTGTCAATTTACGTAAAAACCTAAAGTATGATTTCCAGAATTCTACTACTGTTGTGTATTGTGTTTTTTATTCAGTCTGATGGCCTAAAAAGTCAGATTGATCTATCATTATCAAAAAAAGCTAAAATTGGGAGTGTGAAACTTTCGGGAGCATTAAATGATTTTAATGGAAATCCAAATACAATCTCTATCCTGTTCCAACCCCAGTTTGGAACGGTTGAAATAGCCAATGATGGCTGTATGTACTATTTTCCAGGTCCCGGAAATGGTGAGCAAGTTTTAGATAGTTTCACCTATCAAATTTGTGCTAATAATGATCCTACTGAATGTAGACAAGTTGAAACCAGAGTCCAAATAGGCGATGGTAACGACTTTTTTGCTTGTGAAGACGGTTACGAATTGGAACGTTTTACAACCTATTCACTAGATGTTTTGGCAAATGATGTAAATGCTGATCCTAGCACATTAAATATAATTTTGTCGCCAATTGCTGGAACCATTTCTAATATAAGTGTTTCAAATGGGCAAATTCTTCTTCAGACAAATGGTTATCAAGGACAAACAGAATTTTTATACAGTGTGCAAAGTGCTGTAGATGGTTCTTCTGATGTAGTCAAAGTAAGTTTGCTAATTGGTAGCTCTAATGAATTTGTAGCGGTGTCTGATTGTCGTTATGTGGTTCCAGGTACTACGATCCTTGAAGGAGAAGCAGTTTGTTATCAAATTGATGTAACCAATAGTGGAGGATCAACTGCAACAGGTGTTACTGTTCAAGATGCTCTGCCATCTGCCGTTAGTTATGTCGCAAGTGAGCCTGCTGGAGAATATACACCTGGTAGTGGAAATTGGATCTTAGCAGATATTGCACCAGGCGAAACAGAAACTTTAACAATCACAGCAACAGTTAATCAATCGGGTGATATAGAAAATTGCGCTCAAGTAACTGCTGCGGACCAAAACGATGGAGATTCTACTCCAAATAATAATATTGCATCTGAAGACGATCAAGATTGTGCAACAATTGTAGGCATCATCGCTGGTTGTACCGATCAATGTGCGCCAAACTTTAATCCTCAGGCAAATTTAGAAGATGGTTCTTGTGAAGCATATAGTACTACTTGTAATACAGATTGTCTACAAGGTGATATTGAGATTTGGGATCCAAATTCTTGTTCTTGTGTGGTAGATCTTCCTACTGTGTTGGGATGTACAAATGCAAATGCTTGTAATTTCTTAGCAAGTGCCAATTGTAATGATGGCACTTGTATTTTTGAAACAGCTTGTGACAATGATCCTTGTACGAATGGCGGAATATACGCTTGGGACGACAATACTTGTGATTGTGAATTAGACATTGCGACTGTTTTAGGTTGTACTGATCCAGGTGCTTGTAACTTTGTTCCAGGACCAAACTGTAACGATGGTTCTTGTATTTTTGAAACAGCTTGTGACAATGATCCTTGTACTAACGGTGGAACTTTTGCTTGGAATGATACTTCTTGTGGATGTGAATTGGATGTAGCAACTATTGAAGGTTGTACTGATCCAGGTGCTTGTAATTTTGTTCCAGGACCAAACTGTAACGATGGTTCTTGTATTTTTGAAACAGCTTGTGACAATGATCCTTGTACCAACGGTGGAACTTTTGCTTGGGACGACAATACTTGTCAATGTGAATTAGACATTGCGACTGTTTTAGGTTGTACTGATCCAGGTGCTTGTAATTTTGTACCAGGACCAAATTGTGATGATGATTCTTGTATTTTTGAAACGGCTTGTGACAATGATCCTTGTACCAATGGTGGAATTTTTGCTTGGAATGATACTTCTTGTGAATGTGAATTGGATGTAGCAACAATTGATGGTTGTACAAATCCAGCTGCATGTAATTTTGATGCAGGTGCTAATTGCGATGATGACTCATGTATAATAGAGACAGCTTGTGACGATGATTCTTGTACCAATGGTGGAATTTTTGCTTGGGACGACAATACTTGTCAATGTGAATTAGACGTAGCAACAATTGATGGTTGTACAAATCCAGCAGCTAATAATTTTGATGCAACGGCAAATTGTGATGATGGTTCTTGTGAAATAGATGTTGTAGGCTGTACTGATCCTTGCGCACCAAATTACAATCCTGATGCAAATGTGGATAGTGGAAATTGTGCTAATTATGATGATACTTGTAATACGGACTGTTTGTTGGGGGATATTGAAGAATGGAATCCAACTACTTGTTCTTGTGACTTTGTATCTACAAGTATTGAAGGCTGTACAAATGCAACAGCGACTAACTTTGATGCAACAGCAAACTGTGATGATGGAAGTTGTATATTTACGACACCAGGTTGTACTGATCCTTGCGCACCAAATTTTGAAGCAACAGCAGATACGGATGACGGTTCTTGTCAAGCATACGATGATACCT
>Ga0079203_1001371_pt1 | contig 17940 bp, 16 predicted proteins | sample PorBlaMBantryBay_FD_68602 | JGI IMG/M metagenome (GOLD analysis project Ga0079203, IMG submission 68602) | Marine algae microbial communities from Bantry Bay - Bantry Bay, Ireland | ecosystem: Host-associated > Algae > Red algae > Blade | place: Bantry Bay, Ireland
AAAAAAAGCTAAATTTTAGTCAGCTTCATTGTACGCTTCAATACGTCTTAAAACCGTACATTCATCAAACCACACATATCCTTCACCTCTTTTATGGTCTCTTGCGCAATCTTACGAATTTCATGCGAAGACTGTTTAATCTGACTTTTAATCTGCTTCTTATCAGCATTGATGGTCGCTCGGTTTTGTCGGAAGCGTTGATTCAATGCTACCAGTCCATCTGCAACAGCAGCTTTTAAATCTGAATATTTCAAACTACCTGATTCATAGTCGGCAGTCAAAGCGGTATGCGCATCAAACTGTTCGCTAGCCTTGAGCAAACTAAACAAGTTTTCCACTCCAGGACTCATCGTATCTGAAGGGGTATCCCCTGCATCGGTAACTGCGGATTTTATCTGTTTACGGATTCGGCTTTCATCATCAAAAACATTGATAAAGTGTTTCTCTCCAGCACTCTTACTCATCTTGCGGAGCGGATCAGCCGTGGATTGTACCTTGGGAATTTCCGTCAACAATGGTTCGGGCATGACGAAAAATTCTTTGCCTAATTGTGTATTAAATCGCTGCGCAATATTTCGCGTCAACTCCAAATGCTGCACCTGATCCTTCCCAATAGGCACATAGTCTGCCCGATAAATCAATATATCTGCTGCCTGCAAAACAGGATAATCCAATAACCCGGCAGAGACAAAATCTGCTTCCGTTTGTTTACCACTCTTGTCCTTAAACTGCGTCATCCGTGTCAATTGACCATAAGAAGTAAAGCAATTAAAAATCCAGCAAAGTTCCGCGTGTTCGGGAACCAGCGATTGGATAAATAGATTTTCATGCTTGATACCCGTAGCCATTAGATTGAAAATTAATTCCCAACTAGTTGCCCGAAGTTTTTCGTGCTTATAGACATGTGTCATCGCATGATAGTCTACCACACCGTAAATACATTTGTATTGTTCTTGAAGCGACACCCAGTTATTGATGGCACCAAAATAATTGCCGAAGTGGATATGTCCGGTGGGCTGGATACAGGAGAGTACTCGTTTCATATTTTTAAATTAAGAGAGAACTACCGCCAGGACGGAAATCTCGATATTGACAAATTTAGGAAGGTTGGCTACTTCTACCAATTCTCTGGCAGGGGCGGTATCATCGTTGAAGTATTCGGAATACACGGCGTTGATACGGCTATAGTTATTCATATCTGATACAAAAACAGAACATTTAAAAACTTCTTCAAAGGTAATTCCGGTTTCGGTAAGAATAGCCTTAATATTTTTCATTACCTGATGGGTTTCCGTTTCAATGTCATCCATCACAAGTGCTCCGGTGGCAGGGTCAAGTGCAATTTGGCCGGAAGCGTAGAGTACACCATTCACAATGACGGCCTGATTATAGGGGCCAACGGGAGCTGGTGCATTTTTGGTTTCAATTATTTTTTTCATAGAAAATTGTTTTTAAGTTCACTGAAGTTATTAAAAAATGGAGTTAAAGAACTTCACGATTAACCGCTAACAGAAAAAGCCCCGCATACTAAAATATGGGAGCTTTTATATAAAATTGTTTAAGAATGGCTGCTTATACGAAGAACAGAAATTTCGTTTGCTAACATTCCTAAGGAGAAGTTAGCGAATAAAAGATCATTTTGCAGTTAAGTGAGCTATTCTTAAACAATTTTTTTATCTAAAAAATAGAAGAATTGATTAATCCTCTATTTCATCTTCTGCTTGAATCACCACCTGTCCCCGGTAGTACAAGTTACCGTCGAGCCAGTGGGCACGGTGATAGAGGTGCGCTTCGCCAGTCGTTGTACATTTGGCTACCGTAGGAACGGCTGCTTTGTAGTGCGTTCTTCTTTTTCGTTTGCGCTGCTTCGAGATTTTACTCTTAGGATGTGCCATTTTAGAATATTTATATAGTTATGTCAATTAATTTTCAGTCAACCGATTGAGATCGTCCCAAATGGGGTTGCTAGTTTTTTCTTCTTGGTCTTTTGCGTTTAACCGATTAATAACGGCTTGATCGCAAGGTAGTGGTTTCTCTTGTTGACAATCATATACTTTGATCATCGGTACGGATAGACACACAAAATCGTAAATATATTTAGCAATATTGATTTCTGTCGTTTCCACAGGTAAATAGACCACTTCCGTATCTTTGGCATTCTTTTCACTCAGCTTAATGATTAGCTGGTAGTTCCCGTCAATCGGCAAATCAATATTCGCCAGACAACGGTCGCAATCTGTCTTAATCACTCCTTCAATGTTTATATCTAACACAAACATATCCGGCCTTTTGTCAAAATCCACTTCAACGGTCACGTCACCCTCAGAGATGAAACTATCAGGAAAAGCCGCAAAAAATTGCTCCTTCAGCTGAAAATCGTATTCGTGAACCCCAGATTTAAGCCCGCGTACGGGAATAGAAAAATTTTTCAGGGAAACCATAGTAATTAAAGAACTGCTTAAAAATGCGGCACAAAGATAATCTTTTTTTTCCAAAAATGGAATCAGAAATACGCCTAATTTAGGCTTATTTTACGCTTCTCTTTTCCCAAATGCCAGGTTCATCCCCACACGACCATGCGCATATCCATGATCGAGCGGCTTAATCAGCCCCGGAAGGTTGTCGGTAGCGAAGAATAACTGCACCGGACCCAGTCGAAGCGCCGTATTAACTCCAACAGAAAAACCGGTTGATTTTCCCTGACTCACAATAGCACCAAGTGTCCACCATCGACCCATATTCATCGCACCATTAACAGCAAAAGTAGGGTCAAAAGTTCCCTGGTGATGCCGAGTATGAATCAAACCACCTACGGTGAATTTTTCCGATAACTGGTAGTTGGCCGTCCAGTAACTGCGTACCGTCAGACCTGTGCTATAGTTATCTTGTTTTTTATTAAACTTAAAAATATCAGTTAAGGTATCTGCTATTTGTGATAAATTAGTATCCTCGTCTTTCAATAAATCCAGTACATCCAGTCCTTTGTATTCATAATCTCCTTTGCTCGTATAGGTGTTGGCATTTTTGCTCCAGGTGATTTTTCCCAGATCAATAATACTTCCGGTAACCGTTAGTTTGTCACTCACTTTAAAGGTCGCACCGAGGTCAAAGGCAAATCCTTTATTTTCGCCAAACAAGGCATTGAAGAGATCTATTTCTCCCGTTGTCAACTCTATCTCTTCATTTTCATCCTCTAATCCAGTTATTTCAATCAAGCCAGCAGAACGGATGGTATAATCTGATGCTAAGGTCAATTCATAAATGCTTTGGTCGTTGGTGTGTATATTGGCAACCGCATTTCCAGAAGAAAAATTAGATAATCCACCGAGCAGTTTAGCACGTAAGCCCAGCGTAAGTCGACCATAATTAATCGCGGTTCCGATAGACCATTCACTATAAGAAGTCATATTGAATTGAGGCGCAATATTGACCGTTTCTCCCAAAAATTGTTCGTTGCCTTGCAAAACCAATTGTGCGAGTGTTTTTGGAATCGTTACATTATTATTCATTTTTATGGCATGTCCCATTGATATTTGCCAACGATTACTTCCAAAAGAAAGGTGAAAAATTTCGAGGGAAGTATTGCTCCAAATCGTATTTTGAGGACGAAGCGATGCGACTAAGTCATTGGCTTTTATAATCGTTTCCCCTGCTTCATTGGTGGTAGTCAATTTGTTATAAGTCAAATCTGAACTACCCACGCTTCCTGTAACTCCGGGGAAACTGAAAATGAACTTTCGATCCGTCATCGTGGCGGGATTCAAGGTGTTGGTTTGATGTAAATTGGTCATCATACTCAGCCCTAAGTCCTGTGCAGATATAGGAGTAGCGAAACAAGCAAGCAAAATAAACAGTAAGGTAGTAATTTTGCTAAAAAATAAAATTGAATAATTATATTGAATTGTATTCATGTTGATTTTATTTAAAATTTGAAAAAAAGCAGCAGCATTTTATTCTTCGATAGATAGAATGGCACCCAACTTTACCCCCAGTTTTTGCTCACTCGTGATCTTCACGGGTGTTTGTCCATCATCGGTAGTCGCTAGATATAGGGACATCAACATCTTTTCGCTACGATTTAAAATATTGATTCGGTCGGATGGTATATTGATTTTTGTGGTCAGTGGCGTCGGAGCAGTAGGAAAACCATCTGCGGCTACAGGGGCGGCTTCCAGTATGAGTTCTTGCGTTGTAAATAAAGAATCAATAATGGTATTATTTTCATCCACAAAATAAAACTGCAACGTAGCACCTACGGGCATTTCATTGGTCGTGATGAGGTTAAACTCCGCTGCGACCAATGCTTCGGGTTGTCCAAAGTCTACGGCTGTTTCTTGCTGCGTCCGTAGCTCAAAACTACCGTGTGCAGGAATCAAAGCGTGAATGTCAGTATTGATTTTACTGGCTGAAGTAATAAATCCAGACTGATCTCTATTAGTAGGATTGATCGTGCTACTGAGTTGGTAGATAATTTTTTGTGGCTTGATGGCCAAAAGATCTACAAGGTTAGAATTATCTTTATTTAAAGAAAGTGTGCTGGTTTTGCTTTGTCCCGCTTCATTGAGCGCTGGTGAATCGAGTAGAAAACCATTTTCCACAATTGCACCAGATAGAACAACGGATTCTCCTTCGGCGTTGACCATTTCAAGATGTTTGATCCGTGCTTGAATGGAAACACCAAAACTGTTTTCAAAAACCAAATCCAGTTTAGGATCTGCCAATCTAAGCGATCCTTCAAATCCTAAGTCAAACAAATCAAGGGTCAGCGTATCGCTTTCCATTTCAAATTCATTACGATCAAATCCTCCTTGTACATAATCATACGTCCAGTTGCGCCCCTCACCACCTACGCCTTCGAGCGTTACTCGTTGTCCAGTGATGACGGTGGTAGCGATATATTCTACAGACATTTCTTGATCGATCAAGGCAAGCGAATATCCGGTAATGTCTATTCCGGATACTCGGTGTTCTGTACGGGTTCCTCCGTTATAAACGATTCGCGTATTTACCCGCAATGGTTGATCATTTTTAGTAAGCTGATAAAAAACAATCTCTACATCAACGTCCTCCAAAAATTGACTGTACATTTCAAAGTCCATTGTTCCTTCATTTAATCGCAGTATTTCCAGACGGACACCGGGAAATATATCCACGGTTATTGTAGATCGTTCGGCTGGAATGACAAACGGAAAATCTGGAATATCAGAAAACAAATCAGCGGCAGCGACCTCTGGCCCGCTTGCATCATACTGAAAAGCTAGCGTGCCATCATCTGTAGTTGTCAACAAAGTCGCATCGGTACGGCTTGTTTCAAGCAAATCATGAATGGAGGTAGTAGAATTAATCAGCGGTAGCGCGTAAGTAGCCTCTATTTCAATATCATCTATGGAACCGACGGAATCTAATTGCGTACAGGATTGGATAAATAGGGCAATTACGGGCAGACAAAGCAGCCGTAGAACTATCAATGTTCTCATAGCAGTAATTTTAGTTTGATGGAATAAATAATAGGAATGATAAGAGTACAAACAAATTAAAATCAAGAATCTTGCCATTGGGAAAAATATCCTCTTTTAGGAATGGCGATTAAATAGATTGAGATAAAAGGCGAACTATTTTTTCATCAATCAAGGCGCTGAAATGGGGGTTATGCACCGCATAATAACCATTTTAGCAACGAAGCGTGATGGAAAAAGAGGAAGCATAGTGTCTTAATTTATTTTATCAACATTCCTTAAGGGCAATCGTACTGGTCTATTTATCAACATTCCTAACTCTTGAAGGGGCTATTGGAAATGAATAACTTTGGCGGGAAATGGGGTGAACAGGTATATTTATGGTAAAGAGAAAAAAATACCTCGACTCCATCATGGATGCCGAGGTGTTTTGACGCTAATATCCAAATTTCTGCACCCAATAATGGGGGAAAGAACCAACTGTTCCTACATTATAACAAGCTACATACTTCCATTCTGGCTTTAGTAAAGTTTTACGGTGGCCACGAGTGGGAATGCCTTCGTCGATCAACAATAAAATTACTGCTGTACGTACACTAGGTGTTCCTGCTACAAGATTTTCGTTGCCATCCTGCAGGTCTGGACAGGCACGCCGAACGCGATCCCACGGCCAGGCCCCATCGGTCCCTTGGTGATTAACATCTCCGGTTGGTTTTTGGTCTATACCATGATTTTTGGCAGCGGTGTAGATACATTGTAGTGGTGTAAGCCGAGATAATGTTGACAATTGTTGTAATTCCGAATTGAGTTCATTGACAACTGACTGGTCCACCGGAAATCCATTGGTGCGACGTTGTTCGGCTACGTAGGCATTGACATATTGAATGTAACCAGAAGGATTGCTGCGCAGTAAATTGATTTCATTTACCATCTCCATTTCTTTGCTGTTCATACTGGTCGTTCCGGCACCAGCAATAGGGTTGGAGGTAGGAGTGGTGGAGGTAGTTGGATTCGTATTCGTGGGGGAGGTACCTGTATAACGACCAGCGGAGGAACCACCGACTTCTCTCCAACCAGAAGAAGTACCACCAACTTCTCTCCAACCGGAGGAGGTAAATCCTCTTTCTGCTACACCGGCATAATCCGTGTTGCTGGAATTATAGCTAATTCGGTCACAAGTGCAATCACTGGACAATAGCAAGTCACCTGTCTGAGGTCGGTCATTGCTAGTCATCGCGTTAAATTCGCGGAAGCGCGCTTCGGAGTAGCCGTATAATTCTGCTAATCCAGCCATGGTTTGTCCCGGTTGTACCTGATGACGTTTACCGGATTGTTTTTGATAAGTACCCCCACGGGAAGTGAAAGTTTCGGTTGGACGAGTGTTGTATTCCTGTGGTGGTTGTATACTATTGCTTATCCTTAATTCCTGACAGAGAAGGATCGGTTGATTGTAGCCGAGATTGTTCCAGGACAGGAGTTGGTCTACCTGTATACCATAGGTTTGAGCAATACGATAAAGGTTGTCACCAGATTGAATGACATGGATACCGGAGCGATTTGAATTGGGACATTGAGCGTTTCCTTGGAGGGACGCAAATAGGAAGAAGGCCATAGCGGCCATTATTGTTTTCATGATGGTAAAATTTGAGGTTAAAAAAAAGGAATGGGGTAGAGGAAGCATAAAGGCATAATCCATTCAACATTCCACGATTGATACCTAAAGTTAGAAATAATTCTTGGTTTATTAAAAATTTATGCTGAAAGAAGGGAATTATCAGGATGTTAAAAAAAGCATTGATCTTTTGTTTCCCGTATTTTTCCATACATTTGTTGTTAAACAAACCAGATTAAATTTACATGAAAAACCTATTGATTTTTAGTACGCTTCTCTTACTCGGTGTTAGTGCCTGTCAAACAGACCCTACCAGTTCATTAAAACCTTTAAATCTATTACAGCATGGAGTCCCCATCACCATCATGGCGCCTGATAGTGCCAAAGTAAGAACGATGGATTTATTGGTGCAAAAAGATATTACGGTGAAAGGAGATGATGGATATAACCTGCAAATCTTTGCTTCCGATGCTTCAACTACGGATTTAGAGCGGATACTCAGCGGACTAAAAACAGAAGTAAAAAGTAACCCTTATTTCACTCGAATGGTTAGCGAAGAAGATCTAAATGGATTTATTTATGAAACCAAACTCGATTCCACCAATACCAGTTATGGCTTTCAACTGGTACGTGTAATGGGTGATCGGGAGTATATTTTTCAAAATGCGTTGGTAGGCACTTTTACAGAAGAGGAAGTAAAAACGATGTATGCAGCAGTAAAAGAGCAGAAAAAGTAGATAATTTGAGTTGACTCTTTTTTTATTAAAAAGCCCACAAAATCAATTTTGCGGGCTTTTTAAATTTAAAAACAGTATTCAGGAAATAGGAAAGAGCAGTCTTAAGCGCGAGCTTCTTGAGCAAATTGATGCCCAAAGATACCCACTACAAGTAAAAGAAAGAGTAAAATGATCATGAGAGATGATTTAATATATTAAAAATTAATATATTTTAATACGATATTGAGGAGATGATGTTGTGTTTGGAGCGAATTTATTTTTTATTGATCCTAAACGAAAAGAATAATCAACCCTTTCAGCTGACGGGAATATTAATTTAAAAAATAGGGGAGTATGGATGAAAATTAAAAAAATAAATGGGTACGCACATCAGCACGTACCCACCCATCATTAATTATTGCAATTGCTATTTCTTCAATGCCTTCGTATACTCACGAGACACGACAGACCAGTTGGCCACGTTAAAAAACGCTTCAACATAATCTGGGCGTTTGTTTTGATACTTTAGGTAATAAGCATGTTCCCATACATCTAAGCCTAGAATAGGAGTACCTTTTTTAGGTGCACAATCCATCAACGGATTATCCTGATTAGGCGTAGAGGTAACGAACAATTTTCCGCTACGACCAACACATAGCCATGCCCAGCCAGAGCCGAAACGGGTCTTTGCTTGTGCAGAAAATTTTTCTTTAAATTTTTCAAAAGAACCAAAAGAATCCTTAATTGCTTTCGCTAATTTTCCTTTAGGCTCTCCGCCTTCGTTGGGACCCATCGTTCTCCAAAACAAGGAATGATTAAAATATCCGCCACCATTGTTGCGAATGGCATCTCCGTGCTTAGAAGCATTTTTTAGAATATCTTCGATAGATTTTTTTGCGAGCGGATTTCCCTCCAATGCTGCGTTTAATTTTGAGGTGTAACCAGCATGGTGCTTGGTATGGTGAATTTTCATGGTACGCTTATCAATATGCGGTTGGAGTGCATCATAAGCATACGGGAGGTCTGGAAGTTTAAAAGCCATCTTAGTTGATTTTGAAAATGTTTTCACAATGTTATTAAAAAATGTAAAAACGATGTTATGTAATATTTTTCTCTGTTTATAGAAAAGGTAAAAAACTTTAATCTTCACAAATATAATATTATATCTGCTTACAAACAAAAACGTTATCTTTGCCCTAATTGTTCATCTACGAAATTTTGTTCAAACCTACTATTTATGAATTTCAGAAAAGAAAAAGACAGCCTTGGCTATGTTCAGGTGCCCGCCGAAAAATATTGGGGTGCACAAACGCAGCGTTCGAAAGAGAACTTTAAGATAGGAGGACAGACGATGCCCATTGAAGTGATCCGTGCGTTTGCTATTCTAAAAAAAGCCGCTGCAAAAACGAATGCAGAACTTGACGTATTGCCAAAAGCAAAAGCGACCTTGATCGGAAAAGTATGCGATGAAATTTTGACTGGTAAACTTGACGATCAGTTTCCGCTCGTCGTTTGGCAAACCGGTTCCGGTACGCAATCCAATATGAACGTCAACGAAGTCATCGCCAATCGTGGTCATGTACTCAAAGGCAGAAGTCTAACCGATACCATCAAAGTGCTTCACCCCAATGATGATGTCAACAAATCTCAATCTTCCAACGATACTTTCCCTACGGCCATGCACATTGCGGCTTATCAGATGTTGATGGATACGACCTTGCCAGGCCTTAAAGCATTGAGAGATACGCTGGATGGTAAAGCAAAAGAATATAAAAAGATTGTAAAAATTGGCCGTACACACTTTATGGATGCGACGCCTGTTACGGTCGGGCAGGTGCTATCGGGATATGTGACGCAACTGGATCATTGTATGGCTGCGGTCAAAAATACATTGAAACATTTATCGGAGCTAGCACTCGGCGGAACGGCGGTTGGTACGGGTTTAAATACGCCTAAAGGCTATGACAAACTGGTCGCCAAACACATCGCCAACATCACAGGACTACCGTTCGTTACCGCTAAAAATAAATTTGCAGCCCTCGCTGCACACGATGCAATTGTAGAAGCACATGGTGCATTAAAAACCTGTGCAGTTGCCTTGAATAAAATTGGTAATGATATCCGAATGCTTGCCTCCGGCCCACGTTGTGGCATCGGAGAACTGATCATTCCGGCCAACGAGCCTGGTTCTTCTATCATGCCTGGTAAAGTGAATCCTACGCAGTCGGAAGCATTGACGATGGCTTGCGCTCAGGTATTGGGAAATGATGTGGCGATCAATATCGGCGGTGCTTCTGGTCATTTTGAACTGAACGTATTTAAGCCGATGATGATTTTTAATTTTCTGTTTAGTGCGCGACTGATTGGTGATGCGGCTCGAAGTTTTAATGATAATTGTGCACAAGGAATCGAACCCAATCACGCGGTTATTGAAAATAAATTACATAATTCATTGATGCTCGTCACGGCGCTGAATACCAAAATCGGATACGACAAAGCAGGTGAAATTGCTAAGAAAGCTTATAAGGAAAATACGACCTTGAAGGAAGCCGCCATTGCATTAGACTATTTGACAGATAAGGAATTTGAACAGTGGGTACGACCGGAAAAAATGGTGTAGAGGAAAGGAACTAAACTAATATAGTCTTACTTTAAAAAAAGAACGTAGACAAAATTGCTGGCGGTATAGTCGGCAAGTTGGTCTACGTTTTTAAATTAAGTCTATCTTAAAAACTAAGAGAAATAGATGCTATTACCAGTCAGCCTGTTTGAAGCATAGACCAAGTTAGCAGGAAGCCAATAGCTAACAAGTAGGATGTTCGAATTATTCCTAAAAAAACTGCAAATTTCTTGTGTTCTTATACTGAACAAGACGCTTATTTTGAAATGCTTTGCCTTTACCAATATCCCAAATGTCCAAGCCGATTATTCTAAATTCTAATTCTAATTTCCCATTCCCATTCCCATTCCCATTCTAATTCTAATTCCCATTCCCATTCTAATTCTAATTCTAATTCTAATTCCCATTCCCTACTTGACCCCAAAAAAAAACCTCTCCTCAATTTAACCAACCACTTTTGAATGAGATTTTTCCCCATAGATCGCAGATACAAAAGGCCCATTCATAAATTCTTCTATATCTAATTGACTTTGAAAAACAGGTCCCTTCCAGTCTCCAGTCAGCAGCATTCTAGCTACTTCTGCTAATGGCGCAGCGGTAGTAGTTTGGATGGCACGAAGTTTTTTAGTACCCACAAAGGTCGGCTCAATTCGGTAGGAAGCTTGTAAACCACGAAGCACACCACTTTTATCTCGCCCTTCCACCGCAGCATATACAATCACCACATCGTCTTCGACAGAAGGAATCGTGTTTTGCATAATTTCCTGAAGATATTCAATCGCATTTTGGCCCATTGGTTCTTCGCTTAATATCTGTCGTACCCATTCGTAATGGCCGGGGTATCGCAAGGTTTTATAATCCAGATTTTTTACTTTATCGGCAAAGGCATCCGGCAAATCTGCTGCGCCACCAGAGGTCAGATTGTCCTCGTAAGTAACGCCATCAATAATAATGGTATTCAGTTCAGACAGGGGAGAGAGCATCGTTTTTTTATGGTTACGAACCGCGACACATTCTTTTAGATATTCCGTCGCAACACCGACTGGACTCCAAGTAAATCCATAAAAATGAGGGGCCTGTGCATGACGTGTTAGCGCACCTACCTTCATCTCCATGCGTTCCACCTTCTCTACGCCATGCTTTTTGGTAAACTGTTGAAAGAGCTGATTTCCCAATACATTAATAAATCCAGGTGCGAGTCCGGCCTGTAGGACAAATCCTTTTTCTGACTTTTTCGCGATAGCGATTACCTCGTTGGTCTCCTGTACATATTCCGTCAGGTTGGCGTAGTGTAGTCCATGCTGATCGGCCAGTCGCGCCATACGCGGCGCTTGGCTACCGGGCAGACAATCTAGGATAATGTCGCATTGATCCAATACCTTATTCATGGCGTCACTGCTATCTACTTTAGGCATGGTAAATGGTTCGGCTACGCCAGCATTGCAGCCCTCGTTGATCCAGTTTGCCGCCTTTTGGGCTGCTTCGGGATAGAGGTCGCCTACGTGTATACGGACATCAAAATTTTTGTTTTCGGCTAAGATTAAGCCTACGGCGCTACCGATTCCGCCTGCGCCTGCGATTAGGATATGGTATGTCATTATTAGGTTGATTTAATTTGGTGATACTTGTTTTCAAATGTACGTGACAAATCGGAGAGGTCAAGTTCAGCTGGCCAATGGCTAAAAGCAAAATACTACTTCCTTCTTTTTATCAGGCACACTACTATAATACTACACTTGGGTAGGAGTGTTACTTAAATTTGGGACAAAATAAGATGAAAATCAATAAGTGCTTGGACATAATTGATCCTTTTATTATCCTTAATGCATTAATGATAGGTGCATTATCGTAGTCGTCCTCTCTTAAAACGCTTCTGCAATACCAATATAAAAATTTTGATCTGTCACCCTCCCTAATCCAAAGGCATAATCTATCCGAATATTCAAATTTTCAGATTTCACAATCTTTAGCCGCAGTCCCGTACCGAGAGAATATTTTAGATTCCCTAATTCAATATTCGACAGAGCGTTGGTTACTTCGCCAATACCTCCAAAAAAAGTAAATCCGATTCGTTCCAGTGCTTGCCAACGATATTCAACTTGTCCAAAAAAGGAGTATTTATCTCTGAACCTATCGTCTCGAAAACCGCGTAAAAGCTCTGCTCCTCCCAAGGCCGAAAGTTCTAGTAAGGGCGTATCACTCCAGCTTAGTCGAGTATATAATTCAATTGCTAATACATCATCAGGTCTTTTAGTAGAGACCGTCCAGTATTTTCTAAAATTAAGTTTGGTCAACATAAAGGAACTAGAGCTTCCAAAAGCTTTATTATAAAATCCATGCGTAAATTCTGCGAAGGTTCCGTTTCCAGCATTCAGTACATTATTTCTGCTGTCTAGTATTACAGCGAGCTCTAAGCCAGAAGAAAGAGAGCCTAAAGAATCTTGCAGGTTAATTTCCTCAGGAAAAGTTTCGGATTCCTCTAAAAGCTTCAGTTTTTTATAAGTATTTAATCGCCATCCTCCACCAACAAATAAATTGGGGATTACTCTTCGTAAAAATAAGGGTTCAAAAAGAAAATTATCAAAAGAAATGTCTACTTGATCTCTATCTTTTGTTTGACTACCAATCCCGAAGTAGCCCAACGGAAATTTTGAAAAACCGAAGTTACCTTTTAATAGAAATTTTTCTTTGGGAAAAAATATAGTACACTCGGAAAAAGCGATAAACTGATTCCTTAATGTGTATTGTACCGACAATGGAATATTAGAGGTACGGGTATCCGCTCCGGCACCAGATGGTTTGAAGAGAAATTTAGCACCAATGCCAAACCCCCAACTAGTAGAGGGTTCAAAGCTGGCAATAGGGGCAAGTACTACCTTTGCTTGACTAAAAGAGCTATCAGGTCGCTCAGGTCCGATATTAAACTCAAAAATTTTGGTTATATCTTCTATAAACTCTTGACCATGAATTGAGCTAGGGAATATATTGACGATTAGTAACAAAAATACAGGAAGTATTCTTAAATAAGTAGCTGTTGACAATTTTTTCGTTTTTGTGTTAGAAGCCGCTTAAGAATGTTCACAAAACTTTATCTTTAAACAGCTTCTCATTGAGAATAAGATTAGAACGCACAGATTTTCTATTTGTTTGATTTTTTCTTTTTAAGCAAAATCTTTATATGCTTGTCATTTTTTAAGATTCTTTCCTTATGGTGCCAATCTTGATCGCTTCCAAATTTTTTCTTCTAGCTGATAAAAAATCCGATCATGTAACCGACTAGTCCTTCCTTGCCAAAATTCATACGTCGCTGGAATAATACGAAAGCCACCCCAGTTCGGAGGAAGAGGCAGCTGCTCGGTATCTTTATATCTCGCTTTAATATCCGCTTCTCTAGTTTCCAAATCAGAACGATCATCGCGGATGATCTGACTCTGTGGGCTGGCCCAGGCACCTATCTGACTAGACTTGGGACGGCTCTGAAAATAGGCGAGAGAATCCTTCCGAGAGATGCGTTCGATTCTGCCGTTGATACGGACTTGTCGTTGTAAATCCAGCCAGCAGAAGACGAGGCAGGCGTGAGGATTATTTTCAATTTCCTGGCCTTTGCGGCTATCATAATTGGTATAAAAAACAAGCCCCTCTTTATCGTACCCTTTCAGCAAAACAGTCCGAGCCGAAGGAATCCCTTCCGGCGTAGCGGTGGCGAGGGTCATCGCATTGGGTTCGGATACCTTCGCACGAATAGCTGCTTCCATCCAAATTCCAAATTGATCCAATGGATCATTTTTGACCATTTCCATCTCCAATTTACTGGCTCGATAGTCTTCTCTTAAATTTTGAATATCTGTGGTTGTATCTTTTCCCATCTTATTACGTAATTAAATTTATGTTATATGACAATAGTGAAAAAATAGGCGAAATCAATTTTTGTGGTCCCCCTTTCGATGGCCACCTACAGACCTAAAGTGATACCCAATTCCTAACCTACGTTTTGCCTGTTCATTCTTAACCATCTTTAGCCTGTTGCTTGTATCTCTAACCTAATATCGAGCAATATAGTTTAAGATTTAATCTACCAAATTATGCCCAACAAAACGATTTGCCTCATATTAGGAGGCGGTGTCGGTAGCCGGTTATTTCCACTTACGCAGCACCGATCTAAGCCTGCAGTTCCCATTGCCGGAAAATACAAGTTAATAGATATTCCGATTGCCAACTGCCTGCATTCAGGATTGAATCAAATTTTTGTTCTTACCCAATACAATGCGGCTTCTCTGAATCGACACCTGAAAAATACCTATAATTTTGATGCGTTCAATCCTAGTCAAGTCGAAATTTTGGCTGCTGAGCAAAGAGCAGATAACATGAACTGGTACAGGGGAACGGCCGACGCAGTTCGTCAGGCACTCAGCTATATTGATCAGCTGGAATATGATCAATTGCTTGTATTATCCGGTGACCAACTTTATGAAATGGATCTGGAAAAAATGCTCCAGACTCATGTCCAGTCCAATGCAGATATTACCATCGCGACCAAGCCAGTTCGAGCAAAGGAGGCGACTGGTTTTGGGATCATGAAAACCAACGACGAGCAGCGTATTGTAAATTTTGTTGAAAAACCTAAAGCGGAAATACTTCCGGAATGGAAGTCAAAAGTAGATATGCCTCAGAGCGTCAAAGGCGCGCATTTCCTAGCTTCTATGGGGATTTATTTTTTTAGTAAAAAAGCGATTCACCAGTTGTTTGAGCAATATCCTGATGCAATGGATTTTGGTAAAGAAATTATTCCGTTTGCGTTAGCAAATGATTATAAAATACAAAGCCATTTATTTGATCGCTATTGGGCAGATATTGGAACTATTTCCAGTTATTTTGAAACGAATATCCAACTGGCCCGAGGACTTTGTGGATTCAAATTCAGCGATAGCAAAAAAATCTTTACCCGTCCCATGATGTACCCGCCCAGCCAGGTAGCAGGTACGCGAATGACAAATGTATTGATGAACGAGGGAAGTGAAATTTTTGCAGATACAATCACAGATGCCGTCTTAGGTTACCTTACCCGTATCGGTAAAGCATCCTCGATAAAAAGAACAATTATTCTGGGAAATGACTACCTTGATTATCGTGGCTCAAGTGCTGTACCCGCTATCGGAATTGGCAATCATGCGGTCATCGAAAATGCGATTATTGATAAAAATGCCCGTATCGGAAACCATATAGAAATTATAGGTTCAGCGGAATTGCCGGATGGTCGTCATGAAAATTATACAATTAGTAGTGGAATTATAGTGATTCACAGTAATGCCGTGATTCCTGATTATACCAAGATAGGTGCAAGCGTAAAAGAAGAAGCAGTGTTTTTCTAAAAGAAAAAAAAGCTCCCGGTAACAAGCCGGGAGACAAAACAAAAAACAAACACTATCTTAACCCATTGGCTCAGCGAGGCAATGGGTTTCTTTGATGCTAGTCATAGCAGCAAAAAAAAAGTCAACATTGAATTGGAAATGGTCACCTTCCTGATGCACTACGCACTAGAATGAGGTGTAAGAAGGCAATGGTAAATCATTGAGGGGAAATAGAAATAGAAAAGGAATAGGAAAAAAATTCTCCCGACAAACGTCGGGAGACAAAACAAAAAACAAAAACTATGAACAAACACTCACCCGAAGGTAAGTAATTCTTATATTAATTTTATATATGTGTTACGCAGACTTCCCGCCTGTGTTGCAGTCAATCGTAATTATTTTGTTTATCTGCTTAACAACAATTACTTAATATTCAAAATATGTACCAAAAGAAGAAAAGACTTGTTTTTATAATTTTTTACGTCAGGAAAAGCACAATCCGCATATCCACTACTCAATCAATTGCTCCAGAATAACCGGATCATCAATCTTATCATCTGCAGCCAGCAGCATCGCCTTACTGACAATAATAGACAATAGCTGATCTCCTTCAAAGGGCAGGAATACTTTAGTTAAGGAAGTTTCTTTGCGATTGGGGACGATACACAGATATTGGTCATTAGGTTTCATTAAAATATTTCCACTTCCAATATGGATTTTATAGGTTTTTCGCTGACCCTTCACCACCAGGAAACGCCCTTCAAAACTACATTGCTTTGCAATCTTTAGTCGAGGGACCAACTGCTCCAGTGCCTCCTTGCGCACCTTGGCCGAGGCCGTTAATTCACTAAAAGAATACTGTTGCCAATACTCATTATGTGCCGTATTATTGTCCTGCCAGCTCGGATCATTCCCGATACTAGTCACGCCGACAAACAAATCCACGTCCCGCATAACTTCCGAGAAAACCAGTGGTGGCACCTCATCCATTTCCAGTTGTTCATCATTTTCATAAAACCGAACCTGATCCGAAAAAACAAGATTAAACGCCTTGGCCGCCGTCATTTCTCCATCCCAGTCTACCTCCACCCAAAACTCAGCACTCATATTCCATGCGGAAATATTCAGTGTCGGAATGCTGTCATTTTCCCAGTACCCTTTTAGTTTATATTGCCAATTACGAACCTTGCAAAGCGCCGCAAACTGATGTTGACGGAGGATGTGCGCAGCGAATCGATTGGAGTAGTTTACGGTCGCTCTTTCGGCATCGGTGAGTACATAGATTTCCCGATAAGCCTGCTTAAAAGGTTGTTGTATTTCTCGTTCGACCAGCCAGTTTCGCCAGGCGAGTACGGCTGCTGAGTCGGCATAAAGCGGATGCCAAAGCGCAATAATAGTGGTCGGTTTTATCCACTCGATTATTTCTCCCGTACTGGTTTGCCATTTATTTTGATAATAAAAAGCGACTGCCTTTTTCGCACCATCTGTAAATAACCAGATCAGTCGTTGGCTTAAATTTCGCATCAGTAAATGATCCAGATAATACTGTTTCCATTTTTGGTAATTCCATTGCCTGCGACGTAAATAAAATCCTTCGATTCGATTGCGTTGTACCGGTAGATAGGTTTTTATTTTTTTAGCTGTTTGCTTAAATGCTGCTACTGCCTCGGGATACTCGGTGGATAGTATTTTGGGCATACTGCGAAGTGGCTGGTTATTTTTTGTCCAGCTAACGACTATATTTCCGCTCGAATCTATTTGTATCGTTCCTTGATACGGATCGAAGGATTGAGTAATGAGCTGATTGTCATTAAGCCCAAAATCAGAGATCGCCATTTCTTCCAGTTCATCGGTTGTCAGGCCACTTTCGGTTGCCATTTTCTGCAAATATTTTTCGATTCGGCGGCGTACAGAAGGGTAGATGATTTTATTTCTAAAATGCAATAATTGTTCGATACCTTCTTGCCCGGGCATACTAGCCAAACTGTACAGACAGGCATTTCCCAGTTTGACAGAAACGGCACCATGCGTAGGGATTTTTTTAAAACAAAGTAATCCGATATTTTCGATTAGTGACAGTATAGTTGTATTTGATGCAAGTGGTGCAGCCCAAAGTATTCCTTTAAAGAGTTCTTGAAATTTTTCGGATAGAAAATAGAGTTCACTGCCCGTTTTTTTTTGTTGAATG
>Ga0079203_1001372_pt1 | contig 17937 bp, 12 predicted proteins | sample PorBlaMBantryBay_FD_68602 | JGI IMG/M metagenome (GOLD analysis project Ga0079203, IMG submission 68602) | Marine algae microbial communities from Bantry Bay - Bantry Bay, Ireland | ecosystem: Host-associated > Algae > Red algae > Blade | place: Bantry Bay, Ireland
TAGTTTGATTATTACAGCTTTTTAGAGCTTTAAAACACTTTGGTCTATGCTCTTAGTGTCCAGGCTGGATCCACTTATTGACGGTAACTCTAAAAAATGGATTCTATTTTACGGCCTTGAATGAAGTTCCACGTGATAAAGTCACTAAAGTATAATTCAAAAAGATCAATATAAGCTACTGAGGCTCGCTCATAAACGGCTTGCATCTGCACCACCTGTACACTTTCTACCTGACCGCGATTATATGATGATAGCGCTTTTCCCAAACCTCTTTTTGCTGTTTTTTTCCACAGTAAATTCTTTTTTAATAATTCTTTATTTTTAGTTAGTCTGTCTAAAATTTGTTTTGAGTCTACTTTTACGTTTCTAGCTATATCATTTTTCTTTTTTTCTAATGAATATTTTTTGGTCTTAGATTTTGCTCTCTTTTTAAATGAGGAAAAACCAGAAAATAAAGGGATTTTTACATTTACATAAACTTGACTAGTTCTAAACTCATCTTTCCGCAAAGATTTAAACTCAGGGCCCTGGCGACCGATTGACCCACCTAAAGTAATTGATGGGCGCTCATCACTCATTTCTAAGGCTAGTTGCTCATCAATTATTTTTTCTTCAGCCACAACACTGCGATAATCCCAGTTATTATTAGCTCCGCCAGCGCCTTTCATATTCACCTGCAAAGACTCAGCGCTTGGTAAAACTAAATTTTTAAGCTCGACCTCAGAAAGATCTGTTATTGTCATTAAGCTTTGGAGTAAACTGTTTTTTTGCTGCTCCATCTGCTGTATTCTTAATTCATAAGCCATTTTTTCTGAGAAAGCCTGATCATACTCAAAGCTCCTTGCAAGACCGCGCTTTACTCTTTTGTTTACTAAACCCAAAAATCTTTTTTGCAAGGCTAAACTTTCATTTAAGACAGTAATGCTTTCTTGCATAAACTTCCAACGAACCACACTAAGCAAGGCATTTTTTGTTAAAAATTGTGCCTGTGCTTGATAGCTTAAATTAGAAATGGCGGCTTTTGAACGTTGTAATTTTATATTATTAATTATTTTACCACCAGCATAGATCACCTGGTCGACATTAAGTGTGGCTGTATAATCTGTGGTCTCTATTTCTGTTATACCTGGTGGCAAAGGAAAACCTAAGTTAGCTGCAGGCGAAGACCTATCCACGTAACTAGCGTTTAAGCTCAACTGGGGATATAAAGGCGACCAAGCTAATTTGTAGTCTTGTTCAGCATTTTTTACTTCTGCTTTTAATTGCAATAGTTTGGGGCTATTTTTTTGAAATGAATTTATAAACTGCTTTAGAGTTAGTGCCTGTGCAGAAACAGAAAACATTAATACGAATAAAAATATAAACTTCATAAAGAACTTATCCCTTCATATACTTTTTTTAATGCCATACTTACTTTTTCTTTGGTGTCTTCAAATTTATTTTCAATTGGGCGCTTTGTCACCTCATCCATATAAAGACTGCGGTTTAGCTCAACTTGTATGCAGTGCTGGCCAATATCTGGCTGACCATAAGTTTGTGTGATTCTCCCACCTTTATATGGCCAATTCATTTTAACCTCAAACCCTACGGACTTATAGCTCTCCACAACCAGCTCAGCGTAACTAGAACTACAAGATTTTCCATCTTGGTCACTAATAACTACCTGTGCTCTATTTTCACCGGGGTCACGGTGAAAAACTGTTCCTAACGATGGCATACTATGCCCATCTAACTGATAGACTTTTTGATTGTTGTTCAACAACTCGCCGTACTGTTTAGTAACTCTTTCGTGGAAGGGGTTAAAGCAATTTTTAACAAGAGCCTCATGTAACTCTAAAGTCATTGGTGAGCCCATTAAGCTTTGACCGTTTTTAGTTTTTACCCAATGGAAACCATCAGAGTGAGTGCCTGATTTATTGGCACTCCCTACCACAGAGTCTTCATCCACATCCTCTGGCAGTCGATTTAAATCTACTACATACCTGTGCCACCTAGTTTTAATAAAAGGAATTGCTAGATCTTTGCACTTTTGCTCATAAAATTGATCCACATAACGATCAACATCAGACATCAATGTGGGCTCATCATGCTTAGCAAGCCAAGTTACTGAATCAGGAATTTCTTCTCCCGAATGAGGGACTGTTACAAAAAAAGGAATCATGCATATATATTTATCAACAAACTGGGGCTGTTGACAATTCATCTTAATTTATAACGATGAGATAATACAAAATTTGCTTTTCTTGTTTGCAAAGTTCATACTAAACTCAACATTTAGGGCACAGCCCCACTAACTTTGCAGAGGCTACTATGAAGATTTACACTAAAACAGGCGACAAAGGCGAAACCTCGTTGCTCAGCGGCAAAAGAGTTTCAAAGCAAAACCCAAGAATTGAAGCATATGGTACAATTGACGAACTCAACTCACTAATTAGTCTTATTTTCACCACACCCCTAAAAAATGATGAAAATGAAAAGATTGGCACCTATCTTTCCACTTTAAAAAGCATTCAACATTATCTATTTAATATTGGTAGCCACTTAGCCTGTGATGATGAGTCTATTAAAAAAAACTTACCTCAACTCAGTGGAGCTATTATACCTAAATTAGAACGTGAAATGGATAACATGAATGAACTTGTTCCCCCTTTGAAAAATTTCATCATCCCTGGCGGCGGGCAGTTAGCCAGCCAAATCCATATTGCTCGAAGTTTTTGCCGACGAGCCGAGCGCAAATGCTGCGGACTTTCAGATGATACTGATTTGCAAACAAATATTATCCCATTTTTAAATCGACTTAGTGATTATTTGTTTTGTTTAGCAAGGTTTGCTAATTATGCCCAAAACATCGATGATATTTTATGGAATAAAAATAATTTATGAAGTTAATTAAAGCTGATAAATCTTATAATGATCGCCTAATTAATTTTTATAAAACAAATACTTATGCGGCTCAAACTGACCTAGAACTCATCCGTAAAAATGACTTCTTTAAGCATTACGATATGCAGTCTGATGACCATGTCACTTATTTACTCATTGATGATGACAATAAAATTCAAGGGATGGCTACTTTATTGTTTAAAATGTCATGGCTCGACGGAGAACAACAAGTAATTGGCCTCGCCTCTGACCTTCTTGTATCTAAAGACCGAAAAGCTATTGTTAATTGGACAAAGTATTTTCTGCCAGCCTTGAATGAAGAAAAAAAGAAACGCGACTGCAGTTATATATTCACTTTTGTATCTAAAAAACAAACAAGTGCCTACAATGCATTTATTCGCCCGAGAAAAAGTGATATCCAAATGCCAAGGTACTTTTTATACAGAAGGTACCAACTCAGCTGTATACACGGACTACTCCCCTTTTCTAAGGATAAGCTGCCGGCACTGACTTTTAGAAATGCAGAGTACTCTGACCGAGACAAGCTGCATTCTTATATATACTCTAATGACATTAATAAACCCATTCGCTTTACTGACTCAAGCACTGAAATCCAGGAAAGAATATATAACTGGCCTTATCTCGGGCTTGAAGATTTTGTTTTAGCACTCGATTACCAAAACAAAATTGTCGGCTGTGTGGCTCCGTGGTCAAACCCGGCCTTAGAAGTCCGCATCCATAAATACAGTAATAACTTGGCTTTATCGGCCCAGCAGTCCTTAAAGGTTTTGTCTTGGCTTGGAATGGCTCACCCACTTCCTAAAGAAGGAGAGGTATTACCGGTAAATTATCTTACACATTTCTACGCCGACAACCCAGATATTTTCCATAGCTTATTACTTCACTCTTATGAAAATTCACAGAAAAAAGAAATCACAGTATTTAACCACTTTGAAGGTCACTTAAATTCATTGGCCCCTAAAGATTTTTTGAGCTCTAAAATATCATACGGGCTTTATTGCATGCTCTCACCAGAAGACACAGTTCCAAACTTTTTAAAACCCTCTCCTTACAAAGATCCTCCTGACTTTGATACGCCATTTTTGTTTTAACAAGATTCACTCAAAATTGTTTCACGTGAAACACCTAAAGTTATTAACCTTTTTGTGTTTTAACATTTCTACCTGTTGCTATGTAAAAACAACATTTATGCAAAAAAAAATCCACTTCCCTTCAGCTTAGCTTCGTTCTCAGCCCTTGATACCTAGGCACAGTAATTGCTATGTATATTGCTGTGATGCGTTTCACGCTCACGCAGGGGAAACATTTTAGGGGGATACTAATGAATAAAGCGATTATTTTTTCAGGTCTACATTCGCTAGACTTTTCAGATATAAGACATAATGTCATCAGAATACCAGAAGTTATTAATAAAATTAAGCAAGCCGGTGAAGTTTTAACTAGCCTTGGTCAAGATGGCTGTTTTACGGCAGAGCTGTTTACAACTCTTGCCTCTGACAACGCCACTTACAGCAAAAACATTAAGCTAAAGTCAGTATTAAATTGCATTGTACAACTTGGTTTATTCGATCGTTACACCAGTAAATTTGGAAAACCAAATTTTCTTTTAGGCGATATTAATGGTGATTCACCCTTAAATATTGTTCTTGGTAAATCAAGCTTTGAATCGTTATTTAAAAAAGATATTTCTGAGCAGGAATCAGTAGTTCAAATCACAAGCGAGCCACTCTTGTCTGGAGTTAAAATGAACCTTCACCAATTGTTTAAATTAGGCGAAGAAAATTTTGTTGAGTCTGGTGAAGCTAAAAATGAACTTGGCTTAATTGTAAAAGAGCTTATTGAAGACCACCAAGTAAAACAAATAATTGATATTGGACCAGGTAGTGGCTGGGCAAAAGCTAAAACCTTTGACCATTCACTATATGACGTTCAAATTCTTGAGTCCATTGATATGGACCCAATGTTAAGCTGGTTTTGGCCCTATGTTAAAAATCAAAATGCTGAGCTAGATTTAGCTAATTAGTTCTTTTAGCAACCAGCCTCCCGTTTAGTTTGTCAAGAAGAGGGGCAAGTGCCCAGGAAACCTCTGAGTTTTTGGCTTTTGAGTATTTGATTTTTAGAAAAATAACTAGAAAGTTATTTATAATCTTTATTTTTGTGTTAGATTCATACACAAATTACACTCTAACTGCGAAGTATAACACTCATCATTATTTATTATAATTAATCGGAAGAACTTTCATGGCCAATAAAATTCCAAGCTTAACCAATATTATTTTTAAAGATTATATTACAGCACAACAAGCAGCTAAAACTAAAGCAGGCCTAACTAAGCCCACTGCTGAACTTAATCTCTTACGGTCTCACAATGAGCTGAGTAAAGAAGAAAGTGCTAAAATAGCTTTCAAATATAATATGAAGTTAAATAGCAGACACCCTAATAGCTCGGTAAACAGAGTATTCCAACAGTATTCTGAAAACAGCTATATTCATCCAAATAGCGATGACTATTATCATAGGGGGAGGAGATATTTTAATGATTTTGACTCTATTGCCTACCTATTTTCTGATGGGACTTGGGTAAATAGTAGTAATATATTAGAGCACCCATATTCGCGCGATATTCCTTTAGAGCTATTACCTGTTGTTTTTGATCAGCTTGATAGAAGTTTTATATTTTTTTTAAATTTATATCCACATCGACGCAATGATCTAGTTTTTTACTTAGACCAAAGAATATTTCACCAAGCAATAAAACATCCTAATATAAAAACTAACTTTATGTATATTTTTGATGATAAAATTGACCTAAGCTATGAAGAGATAGTCCGTGATTCTATAGACGGTGGGCAAGCAAGGGATGATTTAAATTCAAAACTATCCAACCAACTTTGCTTTGAGGTCAAAGATGTGTCTTTAACCCATACAAAAAACCTAGATCCAACTCAAAAATTTCAGTACAGTACAAATTCTAATTCCCCACACGGTAACACAGTAAAGTATAAAAAAAGCAGCATTACACCATATATATCATTAGTTAAGAATGATTTAAGGACTAACGCTTTATTACAATTTAAGACTAAATGCACAAAAACATGCAGTGTCGGGAAAAATTATTTTTTTGATCATAAAACCAATGAATTTAGCTTTCATACTATGGGAGCACTTGCTCAAAAAATTATAAACAATATTGAATTCGAAGTTCAGTTATTAGCTGATGATGCTAAAAACCATAAAAATTTTTATGTTGATAATTTATTCCCCTCTAAATATTTAATAAGTAGCTCTGAAAATATCCAAGCAGTAAATAAAATCTTAGAAGATCTCATTTCTGACGACGGAGACCTTGCTCTTAGGCAAACTATAAATGACTGCAAAGTGAGGCCTATTAAGTCCTCACAAGTTAAAGTTGCAATTAATTTCATAGGTGAGGAATTAAGTTTTGCAACTTTAATTTCTGACCTTAAAGGTGACAGCAAAAAAGATGTCTTAGCTCCGGCTACTGAGGCCATATTAAATTTACCTAGTGACCTTGCAGTAGTACAACAAATACTTAATTTTGGGTTAATTTCACAGGTTGGAGATATTTTTAAATACACTAGGCCCCGCTTGCGAAAATCTGATAAATATAAGACGGCAAAAAAAATGGCACGTCACAAAGGTCTCGCTTTTTTATTTTTATACAGTCTGTTTGAAGGTTTAATTAATAGCGAAGAGCGGATTTTTACAGGCTCAAAGCTTAACAAAAAAAAAATATCTACCAGCAGCGCAGGCAAAGTGAGTAGCAAAGCTACAATTGAAGCTGTTAAAAATGAAAAGAAAGCCTATGCAAAACAAAAACAAATATTTTTTAATAGTTATTATAATAAGTGTTATGAAGTTTTATTTCCTAAAATAGACGGAATAGAAAATGAATCTATCAAAAAGTACATAAAAAAAGATTTCAAAGATGGTTTAGAGTTTATTTACGATCGTATAATATCTCTTTACGGAGAATCTAGTCTCATTTTCGGTGATAGTGAATTGTTAGAAATTGACGGCATTAATAAAAAATATATTAAAATGATTTATATTTTAATGTCATCAGTAGTCAGATTAACTGCTGGCAAGGCTTTTTTAAAACCTTCTAAGTCATGGTTTGACTTTGCGCAGATTTTCAACAAAGAACTATTTCTAAAGAAAATTATAAGCAGCAGAGAGTACCTTAGTAAGGATACTCCTGAACAAGAGCTCTATTTAAATTATATCTATGATGGTCTAGAAACTGGAGACCTAGTCCCAGTAGAAATTAATAATAACATACATCAACATGTTAAAGAAGCTGGTATCTTTTCCAAATCAGTAGTTAATAGGTATTATTTTTATGCTAAAAGCTCATTAAAGCTTGGCTCAACAAACCCTTGGCTGGAGTTAGGTCAGTATAATGAATTTAAAGTTTTTTTTAACAACACAGAGCTGCATACTCTCACTGATAAAAACTTAGAGGCTAATTTTTCTGTACAAGCTAACAACCAAGAAAAGAGTAGTTCTGCGAAGATAGATTGGTTTTCTCTGCACCCTAAGTTCTTTTTTAATGGCAAAGAAGTTGATTCTCAAAGTTTAAAAAAAACTGAATCTGGCTTACTTGAGCATGAAGGTAAATTTTATGTATTACCTAAAAAAAATAAATTACCTAGTATTAAAGCGTTAAATTGGTTTTGGGATAATTTAATAAACACAACCGAAGAACAAGGCTCCCAATTAGGTGTTGAAAGCCAAATCTTTCAACTGCCACGCAATAAAACACTAGACCTTTTATTGTTACGTAGCTCAGGCCTGCCTATTCCTGGGCACAAGGGGTGGCAAGACCTTTGCTTATTTTTTGATAACCTGGGTAAAGATAAGGCTACCTTCAAAGTCTCAGCAGATTTCAATGGAGAGCTTAAAAGTTATCAAAAGTTAGGTGCACAATGGATTTATGACCTCCATCAATTAAAAATGGGTGGCATTTTAGCCGATGATATGGGTTTGGGTAAAACCATTCAAACCATAGCTTTTTTAGACCTACTTAGAAAAAAGAAAACCCTTAAAAACACTCTGATCGTGGTACCGACATCATTAACCTACAACTGGATGGCTGAAATTAAAAAATTTGCCCCAAAATTGAAGACTTATAAATTTACTAAACAAAGTAAAGAAGATATTTCAAAGTTATTAAAAGCTAACTCCAGTGCAGTAGTTATAATTTCTTATGGACTTTTTGTTAAACACCAAGAGTTTCTGACTCAGTACAACTGGGGTAATCATATATACGACGAAGCCCATAATTTAAAAAACATAAAAACTAAGCGAACCACTGCTGCTCGTGCCGTTGGCGCAGAGTTTAAATTATGTTTATCAGGTACGCCTATTGAAAACCATTACAACGAACTTTACTCCATCTTAGACCTTACTGTTCCAGGATGCCTTGGTAAATACTCTGACTTTTTAAGTGAATATGTAAAACCTAATAACGTTGACCTTGAAAAACTTAATTATTTGAAGCTGAAAATAAAGCCTCTTGTTCTTCGGCGAAGTAAAAAAAATATTTTAAAAGAGTTACCTGAAAAGACTGAACATATTGTGCAGGTACTTTTTGAACCAAAACAAAAAAAGATTTATCGTGATATAGCTATGTCTTGGAATAATAAAATCATGGATATTATCGACAAAGAAGGAGAATCTAAAAGTCAGATTCAAATGCTAACGGCACTGCTGAGGCTACGACAAGTATGCTCAGACCCAGCAGCAGTTCCAGGTGTGGATTACCCTAAAATTGCCCCAAAACTAGAAGAAATACTCAATAGCACGGAAAACATTATCAAGTGTGATGAAAGTGTCTTAATTTTTACCCAATTTTTGTCTACGTTTGAGCGCCTTGAAAATGCTTTGAAAAAAAGAGAAATAAAACACTTCGCTATGAATGGTAAAACGCCACAAAAAAAACGAGAAAGTGTGCTCAGAGGCTTTGATGAGTCGAAAGAGGCAGCTGTGTTTTTAATGACTTTAAAAACAGGCGGAGTAGGTCTTAACTTGGTTAAAGCAAATTATATTTTTCACGTGGAACCCTGGTGGAATCCGGCAGTTGAAAACCAAGCCACTGATAGAGCCCATCGTATTGGACAGCAAAAAAAGGTTTCAGTTTATAGATATTTAGTTAAAGACTCTATCGAAGCAAAAGTAGAAATTTTAAAAGAACGTAAAAACAAGCGTTTTAAAAATCTTTTTGATGATGAAAAAGCTGCAGGGTTAGAGCAAATAAAAAATATTAATAGCTCTAACAGTGGCTCTACTGGTATTAAAAAAGAGGATTTCCAATTCTTACTCCGAGACGAGCCAGGGTAATATAAAAGTAACATATATGAACCTAAAATTAAACCAGTGATTAGTAAGGGTAAGAGCTATTTTATTTTAAAAAGATCCCTGGTTATAAGTGTTCAAATAGACCAAGCTATGAACTGTAAGCTTTTAGTTTTAGACGCATAAATAACTATGATGCATCCACTTGGTTGGCTATTGATAGTACTTGGCTTCGGGCCGTCCGATCAGGATAGCTCGTTAAAAATTTAATTTAATGTATATCCCCCTAACATTCGCTTTGCTCATTTCGAGTTATCTAGTCGTTTAGCTAGTGTTCCAACCATTTAATCTTTTCACCTATCTACGAGCCCTTTTCTCCCATAAATATAGCTATCCCCCTCGAATTGGCTTCAGCCAGTCCTTCGTCGGCTAGCTATATTTGTGAGAGAAAATTCCTACGTATCTAGGTGAAAAGATTAAATGGTTGGAACACTAGCTGAAATCAAGACAGTTTTATGTCTATTTACTGTCATTAACAGACTATAAAACTTCACTGTAAACGAACCCAATTGGTTAATTGCTAACCTTAGAAAAGGCTAAAGTCTAGGTTCTTCATTTTTTTAATAAATTCAAGTGATTACACCACAGTTTTTGCTAAAATTATGAAGATGAGTTTACTGCAGAGAATATTCAACAAAAGAAATAACAAAAGCGACGGTAAACCTGCGTTTGAATTCATACTCCCCTATGTTTTAGTTTTATTATTAGGCTTCATGATTGCAGACCTTGGGACGCTTTACCTTCGCCCTTATATGCTACCTAAAGAAGCGCCACCAAAGAAACCACAAAAAAAAATATTCAAAACACCAAGCTCTAAAAGCGTTTACTCACCAATTGCCTCTAGAAATATTTTTAACTCCGAAGGAAAAATTCCTGACACTCTTGCTTCTCTAGCAAAAAAAGAAACTGGCGAAGAAGAAAATAGCGAAGATGACGGGCCAGCTACTCTCTCAAGGCTTCCTATAAAACTTCTAGGAACCATTGTTCACCGTAACCCGTCTAAATCTATAGCCACAGTTCAGCTGACAAGCCAAAACAAAACTAGCTCGTATAAACCCGAAGAAGAAATGGATGGTGGTGTGGCCAAGGTTCTTGAGGTGCAAAGACGCAAAGTTATTATCAGAAATTTAAACAATAACAAAAAAGAGTTCATTGAAATACCAGAAGACCTCAAAATTAATTTTGGCTCGAAAACTGCTGCGCCAGCAAAAGTCGATAGCGGTAATGATTTAGTTCAGGTCCGTGGAAACACAAGAGTTATTAAGCGTGCAGACTTTCTTAACCAAACTAAAAAAATGGGTGAAATTTTAAGGCAGGCAAGTATGGCCCCGAATAAAGGCCCCGATGGATCCATTCAAGGCTTTAAATTTTTAAGTATCAAACCAGGCAGTGTATTTGAAAAGCTTGGTTTTAAAAATGGCGATGTAATTAAAGGCGTTAACGGCGAACCCGTAAACAGTGCCGCTAAAGCCATGGAACTTTATAATGTTTTAAAGTCTGATGCCAGTAGTGTAAATATCGATATCAATAGTGGCGGAAAAGACAATAGCGTTAATTATGTAATTGAATAAAAGTTAAAGACATCAAGGAGTCTGACTATGTCTAAAAAAATGTTTTGTGGATTAACAAGAGCAATTGTTACGAGCTTAGTGATAGGATTATCTCTAAGTAGTTTTGCACAAGAAAAAAACGATAGCCCAATTGATGAAGCCACAAGAAAGAAGTTTGCCAAGGCTCAACCTGAAGATATCACCAATGAAAACTTTCCCGATCTCATTGATAGCTTTGACTACCCCAACGCTGATATTTCAGAGGTTGTAAAAGCCATCAGTAAACTGACTGGTAAAAACTTTATCATTGACCCTGCCGCAAGTCGTGGAAAAATAACTATCATTGCCCCATCACAAATCACTGTGGCCGAAGCTTACAAAGCCTTTTTATCGGCACTTGCTATTAACAACCTCACTGTTGTCCCTTCTGGCTCTTTTTTAAAGATTCGACAGGTAACTACTGCGCAAAACGATAGTATTGAGACATATACTGATTATTTTCCGAATACGGATCAGGTCATCACTCGTATCGTTAAACTAAAATATATTTCTGCGGAAGATCTAGCTAGTAAAATAAAATATTTAAAATCAAGGCAAGGTATTTTAGAAGCTTACGGCCCCACCAACTCATTAATTATTACTGATTTTGGGTCGAACATTGAAAGAATCTCAAGAATTTTAGCCCAACTAGATGTACCAGGTTACGAGGAACAGTTAGCGGTAATTCGTATTTACAATGCTAAAGCCAAAGAAATACAAACACTTGTTGATCAAATTATTAATAAAGGCGAAAGCAAAAACTCTCGAAATGTGCCTAGGTTTCGTAGAAAAAAAACTGGAGCTAGTAAATCTGGTGCTGAGTCTTACTCATTAGTTGTCAGTGATGAAAGAACAAACTCTATTGTTGTTATGGGTAATAAAGCCGGAATCAAACGTATTAAAGCCCTCGTTAAAAAACTAGATTTCCCTTTAAACCCTGAAGATGCCGGCGGCGTTTATGTTTACTATGTCCGTCATGGAAATGCCGAAAAAATTGCCAATGTTATTAATGGCGTTGCGACTGATGCCAAAAAAGCCAACGATGCCAAAACTGGTGGCAGCGGTGTCACTCCTAGAAGACCAAACCCTTCTACTGCTGCTGCAAAAACAGGTGGCGGCAGCACACTTTTTGGCGGCGAAGTAAAAGTAACAGCTGATGAAACTACTAACAGCTTAATTGTTACAGCTAGTAGGCAGGATTACGACGTAATGAAAGGTCTACTGGCAAAAATTGATATTCCTAGAGACCAGGTTTTTGTGAAAGCAATTATTATGGAAATGAGAGCTGAGAAAAAGAACAGCTGGGGAATTAGTTACTTTAATTTCAAAGAAGGAACTGGAGGCGTTGGCCGTATTGGTTTCGCCGGTCTTGAGAACCTCACAGGCTTATTAAACCCACTGGGTGGGGCTGGTGCTATACTTGGCTTTGGAGCCGGTAAAACAGTAGAAATCCCCAACCCTGCCGGTGGTGACAACTTAGAAGTTAAAAGTTTAACTGGCTTAATTAACTTTATTAAATCCAACAACAACGGAAATATTCTTTCCAGTCCGCAAATTACTGTTATGAATAACGAGGAAGCTAATATAGCTGTAGGTCAAACTGTTCCAGTTGGAACAGAGTCTACCTCTGGAGCCGGCGGAGCAGTTGCTTCGGCACCAAAATTTGTGGAAGCTAATATCGATTTAACCATAAAACCTCATATAAGCCCCGACACCGATCAGGTTCAAATGGAAATTAAGCAAAAAATCAAGCAAGTTGCAGACACTCAAGTTAGAGCTTCTGAGCTGCAAAACTCTACGGTTGTAACTAATAATAGAAACCTTGAAACCATGATCACCGTCGATAGTGGTGACACAGCTGTAATCGGGGGCCTAATGCAAGATGAAGAAAGCCAGGCTATTACCAAGGTTCCAATACTTGGTGATATACCTATACTTGGCTGGCTATTTAAGACTACGTCGACGACAAAATCTAAGCTTAATCTTGTTATGTTTATCACTCCTCGAATTCTTAGAAACTCAGATGACAGCGCTGACATTGTTAACACTAAAATCAACGAAAGAATTGATTTTATTCAAAGCTATATGAATGGCAAAGACCCTCACGGATATAATATAGACAACTTACCGAGAAAAGCTTCTAGCAAGGTAGCTCCTGAATTAGATATTGAAGACACTCTAGAACAGGACTTTAACCCAGAGCTCGAAGAGCCTGCCACTGAGTCATTTTAATAAATAACGTTACTGCCCACCTCGGTGTACTATCGAGGTGGGCTTTTTTTATTTAAAACCTCTCAGCTCCCTACCCACTCCATACTGTGGCTCCAGCATGCAGCTCAAACCTCTGGATAAAACTCACTAGCCTTCCCAAATTATGGTCCTAAAATTGAAACTAATTTCTTGGGATATACACTTAAATTTTTGCACAGAACTAACTTAAAAACCCTGGCTTTTTCCATACTTAGCACTTAACATATTAGCTATGGCAAGTAAGAACATATTTGAAACTCTTATCATAAAAGGAACTAAGCTTAATAAAGAGCAACTCAGCTCAATATTAGATCTTAAAACTGATGATGGTGAAAACTTTAGAGAACTTTTAAGTGATAAAAGTTTTAGCAGTATTGATGATGCCTTAGATGAGCTTTGCGAGCTCATGAATGTGGATTTTATTAAAGACATCCCATCAAATGATATCCTTGCCGACTTAGTTAGAAATATTCCAATCAATTACTCTAAAAACCATGAGGTCCTCCCCTTTAAAGAAGAAAAGGACCATATGCTCGTATTAACAAGCAACCCGCTAAACCATAAAGCCTTAGATGACCTCAGAGTTTTATTTGGTAAGCCCGTAAAAAGTTTAATCACTACCAGTGTTCGTATGCATGAGGCCATTAATAAAGTCTATGAAAAAAGTACGGCTGCCTTAGAAGGCCTAGATGACATCGAAGAAGACGATATGGACCTTGATGACCAGGTCATTGATTTACTTGAAGCCGGTGATGATGATGCTCCTGTAATTAAGCTCGTAAACCGCTTATTATTTCGTGCTGTAAAAGAAAAAGCTTCTGATATTCATATTGAGCCTTATGAAAAAGATATGGTGGTTCGTTTTAGAACTGATGGTATTTTATATGATATTTATAAACCACCCAAGAAACTACAAAATGCTATTACCTCTCGTATTAAAGTAATGGCCAATTTAAATATTGCAGAAAAACGCTTGCCACAAGATGGTCGTATACCGTTAAAGCTTGCCGGAAAAGATATTGATGTGCGTTTAAGTACGGTGCCCACTTCTCATGGCGAGCGCATTGTTATGCGTCTTCAGGATAGATCAAATGTAATCTTGGATTTAAACCAACTTGGCTTTTCGCAAAAAAGTTTGACTGAAATTGATGATATACTTACAAAAACATATGGCATTTTCTTAGTTACTGGCCCAACTGGTAGTGGTAAATCAACCACCCTTTATTCTTCAATTGCTAAAATTAATACGATTGATAAAAATATTATTACTGTGGAAGACCCCGTGGAGCAAAGAATCCACGGTATTGGCCAGATTCAAGCCAATGCAAAAATCGGCCTTACCTTTGCCAAAGGTTTAAAGGCCATTTTACGTCAAGATCCTAATGTAATTATGCTTGGGGAGATTCGTGATTTAGAAACTGCTGAAATTGCAATTAATGCCTCTTTAACAGGTCATTTAGTTCTCTCTACTTTACATACAAATGACTCCTCTGGTGTATTCCCAAGACTTATTGATATGGGTTGTGAGCCCTTTTTAATCGCCACATCACTACTAGGTGTTGTTGCGCAAAGGCTTATTCGTTTACTTTGCCCTCATTGCAAAGAGCCTCATGTACCAACAGAAATTGAACTTGATAGTTTAGAGCTTACCAAAGAGCAAATTAAAGGAACAAATATTCATAAGCCGGTTGGCTGCAATGAATGTAACCACAAAGGCTATTCTGGACGAACAATTATTCAGGAATTACTTTTAGTAACTGAACCTGTGCGAACGCTAATTATGCAACGTGCTGATGGCTCAAAAATCAAAAAACAAGCCTTACAAGAAGGTATGGTCCCTTTCCGTGACCATGGAATTCAAAAAATATTAAGTGGCCTAACTTCGATTGAAGAAGTTTTATCTAATACACAAGTGGATCAGTAACTATGCCAATGTTTGAGTACAAAGGGCTTAATAAAAAAGGCTCTAATGTTAAGGGAACTATTGATGCTGATAATGTAAGAGCAGCCAAAGCCAGTTTGAAAAAAAAAGGCGTTTATGTTCAATCACTAAAAGATCGATCTAAAAACTCTAAGGGCAAAAAGAGCAAAAAAACCAACTCTAAAAGAAAAGTAAATGTTAAAGAGCTGGCCATGATGACCCGACAGCTTGCAACACTACTCAAAGCCAACATACCTCTTGTTGATTCTTTGAGTGCCGTTAGCGAGCAGGTGGAAAACGAATCTTTAGCTGAAACCATGGCTGAAATTAAAAATATGGTGAATGAAGGTCAACCCTTATATAAATCAATGGCCAAATACCCCAAGACATTTGATATTATCTTTTTATCCATGACTGAAGCTGGTGAAATGTCTGGCACACTTGATACCATATTAATTCGACTGGCTGAATTTACAGAATCTGCTAATGAGCTACAAAGTAAAGTTAAGTCAGCCATGATTTACCCTTTAATTATGATTATTGTAACAATCGCAATTTTAGGTGTTGTTTTCACTTATGTTGTACCAAAAATGGTTGAGATTTTTGAAGCTAATGAAAGCTTAATCTTACCCTGGTTTACTGTTCTTATTATAGATATCAGTGAAGTGGTTATTGAGTACTGGCCTGTTATTATTATTGCCACGTTCGTATCCTTTTTTATCTTTAAAAACTGGAAAAGCTCGCCTGGAGGACGCAGAACTTGGGATAAAATTGTATTAAAGTTACCAATTATGGGTAAGCTTATACGCCTAGTTGCTGTTTCCCGTTTTGCACAAACTTTATCCACACTTTTAAATGGTGGCGTACCAATGCTTGCCGCAATGGACATCGTAAGAAATGTCGTGAACAATGACGTTTTAGCTGTAGCTATTGATGACGCTAGAGAAAACATTAGTGAGGGTGAATCCATCGCTGGACCTTTAAAGAGGTCGCAGCAATTCCCGCCAATGGTAATTCATATGATTAGTATTGGTGAAAAAACTGGTGAACTAGAAAATATGCTAGAGCAAGTCAGTAAGGCCTATGACTTTCAGGTAAACACAGAAGTTGATGGACTAACGGCCTTAATGGAACCCGTGATGATAGTCATAATGGGTGGCGTTATAGGATCCATCGTTGTTGCGATCATGGTACCATTGTTCGACATGATGAGTATTTAAAATTTAAATTAATTATTTTTACGGAGGCAAATATAAATGAAACGATTACTACAAATTAAAATTCCAGTAGCTAACAATAACAAAGGTATGACACTCATTGAAATCATGATTGTGATGGTTATTTTAGGTGGTTTAATGGCAACATTAGGTACAAAAGTTATGGATAATTTTGCAAAGTCTAAAGTTAAGCAAGCGAATATTAGCATGGCTGAAATGGGTAAAGCTTTAGAAACTTATTATATGGATTGCAACAGCTACCCTGATGAACTAGCTGGCCTGCAAACAGCTCCGTCTAACTGTTCTAGTTGGGGCCCGACGGCTTATCATAAAATCAAGCAAGACCCTTGGAATAATGATTATCAGTATGAAGCAGATGGTGGTTCATACACAATCACATCTTTAGGTGCTGACCGAAGTGAAGGTGGCGAAGGTTATGATGCAGATATTCAGTTCCCTGCAGCTGATGAAGATGATGAGTAAAAAATAATATCTTTTCAAACTAATTAAGCGAAGGCAAAAGTCTTCGCTTTTTTTTTAGATAAACCTCTTCTAGGAGTTTAACTTGATAAATAAAAACATATTAAAAAATAACTCTGGCCTTACCCTAATGGAAATCATGATTGTTATCTTGATCATAGGTGGCAGTGTCACTATGTTTTTTTCTAAAGTTAACAACAATAACTCTGAAATCAAAGAGGCCGTGAGACAGTTTGGAGTCTTAACTCGGGATTTGCACAACCGAGCCAAATTAACTAACTCCACATTTCGCTTAGTTATCGATATGGGTGAAGGTGGCGAAAATGCCAAAGGTAGTCATAAATATTGGGTTGAAAGTGCCTCAGGAAGTCGCTTAGCTACAAAAGACTCTATGACCTCCCCGTTTGAAAAAGATAAAAAAGAAGATGACGACGATGACGATAAGAAGACTAGTGAGTTCACACCTGACGCTCGCTTTGGTAAAAAAGCAAAAAAACTACCTAGTGGTGTATTTTTTGAAGACGTCGAAGTTAAGCAACTCGGTGCCCCCGTCACCAGTGGTATAGTATATATTCACTTTCGCCCTGAGGGCTTTGTCGATGAGGCTGCAATACACCTTAAATACAATGAGAAACTCAGATGGACAGTGAGCATTCACCCTCTTACCGGCCGTTCGTTTATTAATACTGAGTATGTGGCTTTAGAAGAGTTTGAAGAAAACTAGTTTCTATTAGCATTTAAGTAAGTATCCCTCGACTAAAAAGTTAATAAAATCTTAGAAGTACTTTGTGGAGGCTCACGGCGCGCTTCGCGTATCCGCGTCTGCGTCACCTGAAAGGTGATGAAGCGCGAAGACGCGATGCTGCCGCAAGTGTTCTCCACAAAGTACTTCTAAGATTTTATTAACTTTTTAGTCGAGGGATGCGTTTTATTACAAATTGTCCATACGTTGTGCTTGGCAGCTACATTACGAGTCTTCAGCCTATCACCGAATGTAAAGCTTCACTTTATTACGGGTAATTAACATTAAATTAACTATAATTGATCATGACAGCGACATTTTTGTTTGCCATAATTATCCTATGTACGCCAAGCAAAGCTGGCGTTTGCTAGCTGGTGAGAAGTTTAAACTAAACTCCAAGTCCAGCCAAGGTAGCCCGACGGAAGTTGGAGCTTTGTATCGAGTCTTGCGCAAATT